>Ga0233423_10000006_pt1 | contig 289881 bp, 264 predicted proteins | sample Watercolumn_Mata_FD_180713 | JGI IMG/M metagenome (GOLD analysis project Ga0233423, IMG submission 180713) | Freshwater microbial communities from Lake Matano, South Sulawesi, Indonesia - Watercolumn_Matano_2014_112_MG | ecosystem: Environmental > Aquatic > Freshwater > Lake | place... | reverse complement strand
GAGGGGGGTGTGGGGGGAGGGGCAGGGACCTCAAGTCCCTGGCCCCTCCCCCCACAAATCTCTAATCCAACTCGTACGTCTCCCGCCAGTCCTTCTCTTCCTGCCAGGCGGGTTGGGACTTCTTGTCGAAGAGATAGTCCCCCATCACCAGGTAGTCCATCTCCGTGCGCATAAAACAACGGTACGCGTCTTCCGGGGTGCAGACAATGGGTTCGCCCCGGACGTTGAAACTGGTGTTGACGATGACGCCGTAGCCGGTCTGCTTTTTGAATTCGTCAATCAACCGCCAATAGCGGGGGTTGGTGTCTTTATGGACGCTTTGGATGCGCGCGGAGTAATCCACATGGGTGATGGCCGGGATATCGGAGCGGAGATGGTAAAGCCGCTCAAAGAGAGGCAGATCGTCATATCCCGGGGGCAAAGGGTTCTGCCGCTTTTCCTGGACCGGGGCCACCAGGAGCATGTAAGGGGATTCCCGATCCAGGTCGAAGTATTCCCCCATATCTTCTATGAGGACCGAGGGGGCAAAGGGCCGGAAGCCCTCCCGGTATTTGATCTTTAAATTCAGCCTTTTCTGCATTTCCGCGTGGCGGGCATCTCCCAAGATGCTGCGGTTGCCCAGGGCCCGGGGGCCGTATTCCATGCGGCCTTGAAACCAGCCCACCACCTGCCCCTGGGCCAGGAGGGACGCCACTTCTTTAATCAGTTCCTGGAAATCCGGATAATGCCGGGAAGGCGCGCCATAGCGCCGGGCCACCTTGAGTATCTCCCCGTCCCCGAATTCCGGCCCCAGGTACGCGCCCTGCATCTGGTCATGTCCGGGATTACTCGCCTGGCGCTCCTGTTTCTGCCAGATATGCCGGGCGGCCAGGGCCGCGCCCAGAGCCCCGCCAGCGTCCCCTGCGGCGGGTTGAATCCAGATATCCTTGAAAGTCCCCCGGCGCAGGAGCCTGCCGTTGGCCACGCAGTTCAGGGCCACGCCCCCGGCCATCACCAGGTTATCAGCATTGGTGAGCTTTTTAGCGGTATCGGCCAGACGCAGGACAATCTCCTCGGTCACCTGCTGGATGGCCAGGGCTAGGTCCATGTATTCCTGGGTGATGAAGGTCTCTTTCTGGCGGGGGGGGACGCCGAATAAAGATTCCCAACAGTCCTCCCGGCACATGGTCAAACCGGTGGCATAATTGAAATAGTCCATATTCAGCAGGATGGAACCGTCGTCCCGCAAATCCACCAATTCCTCCAGGATAATCTGCCGCCATTTTTGCACCCGGGCCGCTTCCTGGTTGCCGTAAGGCGCCAAGCCCATAAGCTTGTATTCGCCGCTGTTGACCTTGAAACCGCAGTAATAAGTGAACGCCGAATAAAGGAGGCCCAGGGAATGGGGAAAGTGCAGCTCCCTGAGGATGCTGATGTCCTTCCCTTTACCGAAGCCGATGGTGGAGGTGGCCCACTCCCCCACCCCGTCCAGGGTGAGAATGGCCGCCTCAGAAAAAGGCGAGGGGTAAAACGCGCTGGCCGCGTGAGACAGGTGGTGTTCGGGAAAAAGCAGCGGGGGGTTGCCCGGCCCCACCTTGGCCAGTTCGTCCCGGAGGATTTTCCGCAGAAACAGCTTTTCCTTGATCCATACCGGGATGGCCATGAGGAAACTGCGTAAGCCCCGGGGCGCAAAGCCGTGGTAGGTCTCCAGCAGGCGTTCGAACTTGAGCAGCGGCTTATCGTAGAAAGCCACCGCGCTTAAGTCGGCCACCCGCAGGCCTGACTCTTCCATGACGTAGGCCACCGCGTTGGCCGGAAAGGAAGGATCGTGCTTTTTTCGGGTGAACCGCTCCTCCTGGGCCGCGGCGATGATCTTGCCGTCCGCCAGGAGGACCGCGGCGCTGTCGTGGTAGAAGGCGGAAATTCCTAAAATCGCGTTAGGCAACCGGGGCCACCCTAAAAGAGGGTATAGATAAAAGGAGCAATGGCCGAACCGCTGGCAAAGACGATGAGCGAACCGAACAGGAGCAGAGTGAGAATAATGGGAAGAAGCCAGTATTTTTTACGGACTTTTAAGAATCCCCACAAGTCACGGACAATACCCATTCTTTATTCCTATGAATCTTCAATTTTAATAAGGATTAGTTAAATCCTCAGGAAGAATCACCCCTTCCCGGGTAATGAACACCGAACTGCTGTCCTGCTTCCACTTCTTGAGTTGCAGGGAATCTCTCCCGGCCCAACGCCGGATGAGGCCGACGGGAGTCACCAGGAGAAAAAAGATAATGCTTAATACCACCCTGGAAACCAGGTTGCCCAAGATATGGGAGAGCCCGAACCACAGCACGGCCAAAGGCCGGAAGACCTGGGGGACGGCCATGGTCAGAAGCAAAAGCACGATGACCAGGGGCAGAAACCGGGGGAACTGCCACCAATAAGCGGCAATCAGGCAGAGCAGCACCATGGCCATGCCGGTGTCCCGGGCCTGGTCCCGGGTGGAACTGAGCAGCCACCCCAGAATGCCTTTTTTTGCCTTCTCCATGATGCCGCCAGACGCTTTATTCTTGATAACAGAAAACTTAAAATAAAGTTATCATTTTTTGGGAAATCGGGGCAAGTCCTCCAGGGCCTTTTTAATCAGCTCCTCCGGTAATTCGTAGTCTTCCAGTTTCTTTTCCAGGTAGGCGTCGTAGGCCGCGAGATCGAAGTGGCCGTGGCCGGAGAAGTTGAGCACGATCACCTTGGCTTCCCCGGTCTCTTGGCAGCGCACCGCTTCATCCACCGCGGCCTTCACCGCGTGGGCCGTTTCCGGCGCGGGGATGATGCCCTCGGTTTGCGCAAAAAGGCGGGCCGCGTCAAAGACCGGGTTCTGTAGATAGGCCCGGGCCTCGATCACCCCCTCATGGACCAGCAGGCACAGAAGCGGCGCGTCCCCGTGATAGCGCAGGCCCCCGGCGTGAATGCCCGGCGGCACAAAGGAATGCCCCAGGGTGTACATCATGATTAAGGGAGTCAGGCCCACGGTGTCCCCGAAATCATAGGCATAAGCCCCCTTGGTGAGGGTGGGGCAGGCCGCGGGCTCCACGGCGATGATCCGCAGATCCTGGCCTTTGAGCTTATCCGGGACAAAGGGAAAGCAGAAACCCGCGAAATTGCTGCCGCCTCCCACGCAGCCGATGAGGACGTCCGGTTTCTCCCCGGCCAGGGCCAATTGTTTTTTGGTCTCCAGGCCGACGATGGTCTGGTGGAGCATCACGTGGTTGAGAACGCTCCCCAGGGAGTAATTGGTATCCTCATGGGTGGCCGCGTCCTCCACCGCCTCGGAAATGGCCATACCCAGGCTGCCGGAGGTGTCCGGGGTCTGGGCCAGGATCTTGCGGCCAGCATTGGTGCGGTCCGTGGGGGAAGGATAGACGTCGGCCCCCCAGATATGCATCAGGGAGCGGCGGTAGGGCTTCTGGTGATAGCTCACCTTCACCATGTACACGGTGCATTCCAGGCCGAAAAAATTGCAGGCCAGGGCCAGGGCGCTGCCCCATTGCCCGGCTCCAGTCTCGGTGGCCAATCTCCTGATGCCCGCCACCTTATTATAATAGGCCTGGGCCACCGCGGTGTTGGGCTTGTGGCTGCCCGCGGGGCTGACGGCTTCATTTTTGTAATAGATGCGGGCCGGGGTCTTGAGGGCCGCCTCCAGGCGCCGGGCCCGGTGCAAAGGGGTGGGCCGCCATAGCTGATAGATGCGGAGGACCTCGTCCGGGATGGGAATATAGCGCTCCTGGCTCACTTCCTGCTGGATCAGCTCCAGGGGAAAGATGGCGGAGAGGTCTTGCGGCCCCACCGGCTCTCCCGTGGCCGGATGGAGGTAGGGCGGCAGGGGCCGGGGCAGGTCCGGCTGGATGTTATACCACTCCTGGGGCATTTCCGCTTCACTCAAGGTAATCTTATAAGTATCCATCAGGTGTCCCGTTCTTCTCGGTAATTGGAAGTCATATTTAGAGCCAGTGTCCATGGCCTGTCAAGGAAAAAGCGGATAGATAATCAAATATATTATTATTAATATTTATTAAAAAAATAATTTTAATCTATCATCCCTCGGATTTTTAAGTTCCCCCAACTCTATGCCGATTAAAAGATTGACCAATCCTTAATTTTCGAGCGACAGGTTTGTCCGAATCAGCTGTGGAGAGCATCCGGGTAACCGGAGCAGGGGTTTCTCTATAAAAAATTAATGAATAATAACCGGCCTTTAAGATTATTTCAAGGAAGAGACATCAGCCATCGCCGAGCCTTAGGAGTTGTCCAAGTCAGGCGCCATGAACCGTGCGAAAATGAGAAACGATAATGATCCCCCGGACACGGGCCAAAAGATTCCACCCGGAAAAGTTTCCGCAGGTATTCGTCCGGACGAAATCGGCCGGATTTTAAATCTTAAAAGGGATCTGGACTATAGTGACGTGCTATCCAAATTCGCCTACCGTTATTTGCAAATCGGTTGGGACCTGGTGGCCGTAAATCCTAAAGGTGCGGTGGAGCTGGATTTGGATTTCCATCAGCCCCAAGGGATCTGGAGCAGAAGGCTGGCCGACCTGGGCATGGAAGGCGTCCAGGTCAACCTGGGGGTGCGCACCGGCGCCGCGTCCAACCTCCTGGTGCTGGAGGTCCGGCCCAGGGATGGAGTTCTGCCCTTCGTGAACGGGGATGAATGGCGCTCCGGTTGCGTGGCCGAAGCCGGCGACGGCTGGGAGCAGCATTATTATGTCCTGCCCCAAGGGTGGCCAGCGCCTTCCTCCTGTTACCTCGACCCTCACCGGCTCAAGGTCTTTGGCGCCGGAGGCCTGGTCCTGGCGCCGCCATCGTTGGAGCCACGGGTCCAGGAAAACCTGCGGTGGCTCCGTCCCCCCTGGGAGAGCCCGCCTTGTCGGCCCAGCCCCCGGCTCTGGCAGTTTCTCATGGAGCATATCCCCAATCTGGCGCCCCCCGCGGTGGAGCCCATGGAACCTATGGAAAATGAACCCCTGGTGCCCGCGTGGGAAGATATCTATGGGACCATCTCCGTGCATCCCACCGTGCTCCAGATCCTGTTGGCTCCTGCGGGCAGTCCGGAGGAATATTATCTGCAGATCCTCCAAGCCGCTCTGGAGTCGGGTTTGACCGATCCCGACGTCCTGTTGGGTCTTTTGTGGCATGCCCCCTTGGGCGATGCCCGCAGCCGTCCCCAGGGACGCCAGGAACTGAAAAACTTGATTGCTGGGGCCCAGAAAAAAGATGATTCCCAGGCCGCGCTGGAAAAGGTAACCACTCTGCTCCAGGAGCTGCAAGGGGCTTTTGCCGCCCTTTCTGAAGCCGGGGTTACACCCCCGGTAGCCATCCCCAAGCCGCCGCCCCCGCCTCCGCCGCCACCCCCACCGGTGACGTATAACTACCCTCCGCCCACTCCTGAGCCCGAAGTTTGGCCAGCTCAGGGGCCCGGAGGCAGATATCCCCATCCCGGCCATACCCAGACCTTGCCGGAAATCTATAATCAGGCCGCGGCCATGCGGGTCTTGTGGCGGCCCCGGGAAAGCATCAATGTGGAGCGGGACCGCTATGAAGCCATGCTCTACGAATTGGGGAAATTAGGGGCCATGACTGACATTCAGCAAGATTTTTCCCGGGAAAATAAAACCCTCCGGGAAAAAATCGAAGCCCAGCAGCAGAAAGAGATTTCCCGCTTGCGCCGCTTATGCTCCCAAAATCAGAATCAACTAAATCAGCAGCAACTGCATCAGCAGCAAAATAACCAGCAAAATTCTAATCCGAGCACCATAAATAAAAAAGATAAAGGCTGGTGGAGATAATCATGGACGAATTGCACCCTCCCAGCACCCAGGCCCCCTCTCCTGATTTTGAAATCCTCGCGCCCGCGGGCGGAGGCCCTCCTTTTCATTTGCCGGTCAGTGTCAAAAGCTTGTCCGCCGGGGGGGTAATCCTGGAGGCGACTTATCCTCCCGACGGCCTGGACCTCCAGGGACTCCAGGGACGCGGCGGCGTCATCAATCTGCCCGCGGCCGGCAACGGCGGAAGCATGGCCATCCGGGCCAAAATCCAATGGGCCCGGTCTCAAGGCAATGACAATCCCAAATTTCTAGTGGGATTGGAATTGGAAGACTCTTCCATGGAAGTGCGGCATGCCCTGGAAGGCCAAATGCACATCGTCACCAAGGATATCAAAGAATTATGGGATCATTGGGACCGGCTCCAGGAAAAAGTCCCTCTGGTCCCTTCTCCCTCCCAAGCCATTTATATCGTGGGCATGAGCGTGGTTCTGGGGGGGGTGGCCCTGCAAATGTGGGGGCCGGATGATTACAAAAGTTTCGGATTTATCCTGGTCATTTACGGCTGTGTGACCCTGGCGGTGAAAAGCATCTGGAGCCTCTGGCGGCAACGGGGAAATCCTAAGGGCCAGGAACCCATGACCTCCAACAGATAATCAAAGATCCCCGGGCTCAGGGAAGAGGAACGATGATACAGACTAGCAACGGCAAAAAACTGTGGGCAGTCGGCGGCGGCAAAGGCGGCATCGGCAAAAGCATCTTCACCCTGGGATTGGCCATCTCCCTGGCCCGCCTGGGCAAGAAAGTGATCGTCATGGACGCGGACCTGGGGGGAGCCAACCTGCATACCCTCATGGGCGTCCGCTATCCCACCAATACCCTGGAGGACTTCCTTTTAAAACGGGTGGAAAACCTGGAAGACATCGTCCTGGATTCCCAGGTCGCGGGAATCGGTTTGATTTGCGGTGCGGACGATATCCTGGGCGCGGCCAACCCCACTTACTCCCAGAAACTTCGGGTCCTCAATCAGATAGAAAGCCTCCCCGCGGATTTTGTGCTCCTGGATTTAGGCGCAGGCACGTCATTTAACACCCTGGATTTTTTCAATTATTCTTCAGGAAAAATCTCGGTGTTCACCAGCCAGGCCACTTCTCTGCAGAACGTCTACGGCTTTCTGAAAAATTCTTTGTATCGCCAGATTTCCCGGGATTTTGCCAAAGATGAATATGTGCTCTGGCTCCTGTACCAATCGGGGAGCAAGACCCCGGAAGCCAAAGTCGAATCCATCGGCGATCTGCTGAGTTATGTGCAGAGAAAAAATCCGGAGAGTTACGAAGAGCTGCGGCAGATGCTCCGGAATTATCAAGTCATGCTGGTGGTGAATATGATCAAAACCGACCGGGACTTTCAGGCGGCCCAGATCATCCAGAACGTCAGCCAGCGTTTCTTGGAACTCGCACCCCAGGTCCTGGGCTACATGCACTACGACCAGGCCGTCGAGCACGCAGTCAACCAGATGGTGCCTTTCCCCCTGAACGCGGAGAAGAGCCGGGCCGCCGAAGAATTAAAGGACATCGCCCAGGTTATCATCGAGAAGTTCGCGCCCCATCAGGGGTTCGGGGAGACCGGGGAGCAAGCCGAAGAAGAAACGGCCGCGAACGGCTCCTGGTCGAGTTTCTGGCGCCGGGCCCCGGCTTGATCTGAAATTCCTAATTAAGGAATAAAACCCCAAGTTCAGAGACAGCTTGGGGTTTTTTCTTTTCAGGGGAATTTCAGGGGGAAAAAGGGGAAAAGGGAAAAAGGTTAAAGGCTTCAGACTCGTTTCCCTTCTATTTCCCTTTTCCCCTCTTCCCCTTTTTCCCCTTCTCTAAGCGATGCGCCAAAACCCGCCGGTTCCGGAATTGTACCAGGGCGCGGACGCCGTGGACCTAAAATAAGCCGCGCCGGAGCCGGAAGTGGGGGGGGAGGCCAGCAGGGTGGCGGCTGGATAGGAAGTGAGACCCTTAACGAAGTTTTTCACCCGGTAGGCTAAACCGCTTACCGCCTCCGCCGCGGCGGCGGCTCCCTTTTGCAGTTCTGTGGTGAATTTCAGGGTATCCAGACCCACCTGGCCCCGGGAGCCGGCCTCCAGACCGTATTTACTGAGAATGCCCGCCTCCTGGTCCACCAAGTCCGACCAGGCCGACGACAAGTCTGAGATTAGATAAGGATTATCCCGCACATAAGAGCCGAAGCTGTTCATGGTTTCGGTGAGGGATTGCACCAGGTCCACCGCGGTCTGGGGCCCGGTGGTCACCGCGGCTGTGCCCGTACCCGTGAGATTAACCTGCAAATGTCCGTCCATCAAGGACACGGCGTTGTCGGGTTGGATATACGCGGTCCCGTTCATCAGGAATTTGGCGTCCTGCGCGGTCTGAATGCTGTTATTGATGCCGCTGGCGCTCACCGCGTTGCCGCTGGTGTCCGCCAGGGAAAAAGCCTGATCTTCCCCGGTTTGGCCGTAAAGATCGAGATGAATGGCGCCGTTTTCCCTGACGATCTGGGTAGTCACCCCGGCGCCCGCGGCGTCGATGGCTTGGGCGATTTTTTCCAAGGCCTCGGCGTTGGTGGCCCCGGAGCTGATAATTACCGTCAGGGGATAACCCGTGCCGCCCACGTTCAGGGCGAAGGTATTGGTACCGGTATTGATGACCGAACCGTCGTTGGGAAACAGGGGAACTCCATGGTTCACCTGGTTCCAGGCGATCTGCTGCACCTGGAAGAAAAACCGGGATTCCGGGGTCCGGGCCAAATAGTGGGTCTTATCAAAATAAGAGATGTCTGCCACGTCTCTATCGGTGCTACTGGTGGGTCTCTGGGAAAAATTGGCCTTGCCTTCCTCTCCGGAGAGCTGGTCCGCTTGGGAGAGCATCTGGTAGGCCCGGGCATAAAGGCCGTTTAGAGCGTCCAGTTGGTTGGCGACGTCCGGAGATGAAGAAAAATTAACCTTAAGATAACTGTTGAGGGAATTGGCCGTTCCCCGGGAGGTGTTAGGGGGCCAGTATGCGGAGATAATGGGCGATATGAGAAAATCCATGCTCAGCTCACAAATCAGCCGTGTTTCTGCATGTCAGCCTCCTTGCCCTACGGGATTTCCCGCAAACATTCCCTGTTTGCAGAGTTTAGTTCGAAGTTCAAGGTTTAAAGTTGCCACAAGGGGGGCGCATGGGAAAATATCGGAAAAAAGGCCCATACTCTAAATGAGTTAAAGCAAGCGGATAACCGTTGAGCGCTTGCTCTCTCGTTGGAAAATTCTGATTTTTCCCCCTCATGGATATAATCGGTCATTTGCAGGAAGGATTTAAAAATCGTTCGAGCTCTGTTAAAGTGAGTAAGATAGCGGGTGTGAATGGACCAGCACCTTTCAGCTGGCGATGTCAGCCCATTAAAAAAATCATTAACCCCAATTTTTTTCCATACGGTTCTTCCTTGGCCGTTGTCTACCCATGAGAAGTTCCAGGAAGTTGCGGTTTAACTTTTAACTTCGAATCTTGAACTTTGAACTTTTCAAAGACCTAAAGAGGTAAGGCCATGACACCTCGTAACTCCGCGGAAGTCCCCCCTTATCAGCGTCGTCTCCAGCAGCTTCAGACCTGTTTTCCGGTGCCGGTCTCCAATCCGGTGCTGGACGGCTATTTTGTCCACACTCTCTCCCGGTTTCTGGACCGGGTGGATGATTTAAAGTCCGGGACGCCGCTTCTGGGCCAGAGCCGCCAGACCCAATATCAGGAGAGCCTGGGCCAAAGTTTTCCGGAGGAGACCCTCACCGTGGAGGAGGTTACTGGCATCTTGGCCAAGTACTGCCAGGGCATGCCCATCTGGGCCCATCCCAACTCCCAGGTCAACGTCGTCCCCCCCACCACCATTCCCGGCATCACCGCGTTCGTGGCCGCGGCCATCTATAACCCCAATATCATCTGGGATGAATACTCGGCCCGTTTCGCGGAAGCCGAGATTCAAACCGTGTCCATGGTCGCGGATCTCATCGGCTACGACCCGCAACTCGCCGGCGGCGTCTTCACCTTCAGCGGTACGGGGACTTCCCTTTACGGCTGCAGATTGGGAATCGAGAAGGTCATGGGGGGCCGGGCCATGGAGGAGGGCATCCGGGAGGACGTGAAGATCATTGCCTCCGCCGCGTCCCATTACTGCCGAATGAACGTGAGCGGCTGGCTGGGAGTGGGCATGAAGAACCTGGCGACCATTCCCACCAATGCCCATAATGGCATGTCCCTTTCCCAATTGGAAGACTATCTCCGCCGGGCCTTCGACGCGGGGGAGAAGGTGGGGGTGATCATCGCCACCATGGGCACCACCGACGCTTTCGGCCTGGACGACCTGGGGGCCATCGTGCGCCTGCGAGATCAATTGGCCCGGGAATACAGCCTGGAGCATCCGCCCCATGTCCACGCGGATGCGGTCATCGGCTGGGTCTGGTCGGTTTTCCGGGACTATGATTTCGCCGCCAATCCCCTGGGCTTCCGGACCCGCACCCTGAAGGCCCTGCAGCACTCCCTAGAACGCCTGGAGGACCTAGGCTTGGCGGACTCTCTGGGCATTGATTTCCACAAGACCGGCTACGCCCCCTACATTTCCAGTCTTTTTATGGTAAAGGACCGGGGGGACCTGGCTTTTCTTTCCCGACACCCGGAGGAGATGCCGTACCTGTACCAGTTCGGGGCTTACAAACCCGGAATCTACACCCTGGAGAGCTCCCGGCCCGGGTCCGGGGCCCTGGCGGCTTACGCCAATATCCGTCTTCTGGGCAAACAGGGCTACCGGGTGCTCATCGGCCATGCGGTGGAGATGGCGGAGATGCTCCGGGAGCGATTGGAAGCCCATCCTTTTGTCCAGGTGGTTAATGACCGCAACTACGGTTCCGTAACCCTCTTCCGGGTTTACCCGCCGGGAGTGGACGCCGAGGCAGCATGGCGCCGGGAAGTGAAGGACCCCACATACCGGGAGCAATTGGAGGCTCATAATTTCTACAACCGCCGTATCTTTCAATTGATTCACGACCGCGCCATGCGGGGAGAGGGAGTGCTGCTCTCCTGGACGGATGCTTGCCGCCACGCCCAATACGGCAAGGATGAGGGTCCTCCCATCGCCGCGCTCAAGTCCTATATTCTCAGTCCCTGGACGGATTTGGCCGCAGTGGAGACAGTGGCCCGGCAGGTGGCGGAGGTGAGGAACCAGATGGAGTCGGAAAGGTAGGTTTTGGGGGGAGGGGCCAGGGTCCTGTGGCCTTGGTCCCTTCCTCGATTTTTTGTCTCTATATTAATCTGTTTTAATGGGATGAGGTAATGTTTCCGGCTCGGTGGATTCCAAAGCCTTCTCCCGCCAGGCCAGTAGCAAGAGAATCTCCGGCCCAGGATTCCGCAGGGCATGGGCGATACCCGGTGGAATGCGGACCAGGGTGCGATGGCCTTCGAGCCGGCGCTCTTGGACCTCCCCGGGTTGCTCTTCCCAGTTCATAATCCCAGTACCCTGAAATGTGAGGAGGTACTCAAAGTGCCCGGGGTGGAGATGATTGCCCCGCACCTCTCCCGGCGCGATGGAAACGAGGTGAAAGGTCCGGAGCAGGTCCTGGGGGTCTTTCACCCCCTCCTGCCAGGGGAAGTAGACGAAACCCCGTGGGTCTTCCTTGATTTTGTCTGAGAGGTCGATTAATTCCACACCCGTCATGGTGGTGTCTCCGTCAGTTCCGGGTTCCAAGATGGTAGGGGCACAGCTTGCTGTGCCCCTACTTTTGGCAACCGCTAGAGATAAAGATATTTTTTCAGGAAAAGATCAATCCTCTCCCACATCTCCTTGCTGCTCAAAAAGATAAAATGTCCGCCGCTTTTGCCGGTGGGCACCTCCAGATATTCGAAGGTTTTCTTTTGCTCTTCCAGGGCCTCCTTCAAACTCCGGGCCTGGCTGACGGGCACTATATTGTCTTTTGCGCCATGGGCCACCAGGATGGGGACCTGTAAATTGCCAAGGTAACTAATCACGGACAGGCGGCCGTAATTCTCCCTGGTCCGGGCGTCTTTGTCCGGCGGCCATCCCAAGGCCCGGACCGCGGGGCTGGCGGCCAGGCCGGGAGGCTGGTAGCCGGTATCGGTCATACCCTTCAGGGTGGGCCGATAACGGTATAGGAGGAACGCAGCCACGTCCACCACCCCGGAGATGGACACCGCGGTCTTGATCATTTTGGGTATTTGGGGATGCACCGCGCACATCAGGGCCAAATACCCGCCGTGGCTCACCCCCAAGGCGGCGATGCGGCCTTGGTCCACCTGGGGAAGAGAGGCCATGGCCTTCAGGGCCGCGGCCATACTCTCTATTTCCTGGGGGCCGCCGAAGTAGTCAGTATGGTAAGCCGCGGAGAAAACCACATAATTTGGGCGCAAATGCTCTTTAACCGGTCCGGTCTGCAAGAAGACGTCCGCGCGCTCCAAAGCTCCCTTGCCGTCGCCCCGGCCCCCGTGGATCAGGAGAATGCCCGGATATTTCTTCCCTTCCTGGTAACCAGCAGGCAGAGATAGGAAACTCGTCAGCCTGGTCCCGTCGGCCAAGGCATAGGGAACGGGAATGGCAGCTCCGGAACTCCGGCTATAGGCGTGAGGGGCAAAAATCAGAAACAAAATCAAAGACATCATGAGAATCGCAGAAACCCGCCTTTGCATTTCCACTTCTCCCGGTTAATCTCTCAGAAAATTATGGTCTTTGATGGTAACCCTAGATTATTATCTACTAAAATCTCATCTTCCATCCTGAAAGTCTCCAGGACGGTTCCTTCACAGGCCTTCCGGGTTAGGTTCCCCATGAACCTTCTCTAACTTGGAACCAGGAACTTGGAGCTTGGAACTATCAAGGCAGGACCTTTAAATATTATGGCCACAATTAACGACCTGGTGCTGGTCCATCTGGACCGGAAACCCGCATTTTATGCCCGCATCAACGACATCAATCCCGATGTCAAAAAGGGTTGGTACCAAGTGGAACTGCTGGTGCTCACCCTGCCTCCCCAGACCCTGGTCTGGATCCTGGAAGAGGCTCATATCCAAGGCGAAGAGTTCACCATGGGGGGCAGGCCGATGACACTGGTGGAAATTCCCCCAAAATCTCCCCCCCAACCCGAGACTCCAAGCCCCGAGGGCAAGGGGAAGATTGTGCCCTTGAGGAAGTTATGATCCTTCGGGGAGAGAAGGTCAGTGATCAGTAATCAGTATAGATGATGTTTTTACTGATTACTGATCACTGATCACTGATTACTATGCCGTTCAACTGAAACAACCACCCTACCGCCCATACCTTGGATCGACGGTGTACATCCAATATTTCTGCCACCAGGGAATTTTGCGCCAGATGAACAGCATTTTCAGGTAGTAGTTATATTGATGGCGGGCGATGGCCCGCAGCACCTCCCGGGCGGCCCCGGGAGGGATGGCGGGGATGCGGGGTTCCCCGGCCCGGGCCAGAATCTGGAACGCGTCCCGGCGCCATACCCGCAGGGTTTCCATCTGCCACCCTGCCTTGAGGAGCAGCCATTTGAGGGTCTGGGGTGAAAAATAAAAATTATGGGCCAGGGAAAAGACCCGGCGAGGGCTCACCTTGGGGGCTAGGATGTTGGGAGTTTCCAGGAGGAGGCGGGTCTCCGGGTGGGCCATTTCCCGGGCCCCCCGCAAAAACGCCAGAGGCCGGGGAAAGTGTTCGATCACGTGGGAGGCCAGGATCAGGTCGAATTTCTCCCCGGGTAAATCCACGTCTTCGAAGCGGGATTGGATTATGGACAGATTTCCCTGGCTTTGGGCGTGCGCGGCCTGCTCCGGGTCCGGCTCCACGCCCAGGACCTGGGCCCCCATTTCCTGGAGGTTATGAATCGCCAGGCCCCAACTGCAACCCACCTCCAACACCTTCAGGCCCGGCTTGAAGATGGGTTCGATCAGCGGCCACTGCCCTTCCCAGCGCCTAATGAGCTTGCGCCGCTGCCGGGGATTGATGCCCGCGCCGGTATGCCACTGGCCGGGGCTGATTTCCATTTTCTGCCGGTCCTGGTCCTCCACCACGGGATTATGGTAAACCAAGCCGCATTCCAGGCAGACTACGGTGTTGAGCCGTAATCCCCGCTCCCGGCGTTGGTGCTGCAAGCGGGTATGATCCACCTCACAGATGGGGCAGGTAATATTCAGCAATCGGTGCGGTTCTCCGGTCTTCTCAGGAACGGCCTGCGCGCAAGAAATTCTTTTCTACTGGCATCAAGCCGGTGATTTGCATAAAATTAATTGAGTCCAAACCAAGCTTATCCGGTTAGTCTGAGGTTTTCAATGAGAATATTGTTAGTCCAGCCCACCACCCGGTATCCTAATCAGAGGCTCCTGCGCAGCCGGACCCGCTGGCTGGTGGGCATAACCCTGCCCTACCTGGCGGGCCTCACCCCCAAGGGCATCCACGTGGATCTGGTGGACGACCGTCTCTCGCCCATTCCTTATAATCGCCAATACGACCTGGTGGGCATTACCGCCACCTGCGCCACCGCCCAGAGAGCCTTTGAAATCGCCGGGGAATTCCGGCAGCGGGGAGTGCAGGTGGTGATGGGGGGGTTTCACGTCACCCTGCATCCCGAAGAGGCCCTGGAGCATTGCGACGCAGTGGTGGTGGGGGAAGCGGAAGCGGTGTGGCACCGGGTGTTGGAGGATGCCCGGGTGCGCCGACTCCAGCCCCGCTACCAGGCGGCTGATTTTCACGATCTCGCGGGCCTGCCCCGGCCCCGCCTGGAGCTGGTGAATCTGCGGCGCTACCGGGTGAAGATCATTCCCACCCAGACCACCCGGGGTTGCCCTTATCATTGCGCGTTCTGCGAAGTGCCCATTGTTTACGGCCATACCTACCGGCGCCGTCCCCTGGGGGAAGTGCTCGAGGAAATCAAGGCCAACGTGCGCATCACCGGCCTGAAAAATATCTACTTCATCGACGACAATTTAACCGGGCACCGGGATTACGCCAAAGAACTCTTCCAGGCCCTCATCCCCTTGAAACTGCGTTGGAGCTGTCTGTGGACCATCAATACCTCCCGGGATGAGGAACTGCTGGACCTGGCCAAGAAATCCGGCTGTCACCACGTGAACATCGGCATTGAAAACGTCTGCCAGGAGTCCATCGCCTCCATTGAAAAGGTGCAAAACCCGGTGAAGGAATACGAATGGCTCCTGGGCCGGTTGCGTGACCGGGGCATCTTTTATTCCTTGAATTTCATGTTCGGTCTGGATGGCGATAAAAGGCAGCTATTCGAGGAAACCCTGGAATTTTTGCAGCGCATCAAAGCGCCCATGGCCTTTTTCAATGTGGCCACCCCCCGGCGGGGCACCCCCATGTGGGAGCAGCTTAACCAGGAAGGCCGGGTGCACAACCCGGATGCGGAAAAATATCTGGGTATGGTCTGCAATTTCATCCCCAAACAGATGACCCCGGAAGAGTGCGAGGCCGGGGTCTGGCGCTGCTTTCAGAAATTTTATTCATTTTCTTCCATCTGCCGCCGCTTGCTCATGCCCCCTAATAGCTATATCTTCCAGGGGTTGCCCAGTAATCTCTTTTTCCACTGGTCCGCGTCCCGGAAGATCGACCCGGTGGATTTTTATTAGGGAGCAGTAAGCAGTAAGCATTGAGCAGTAAAAAATGCCGAGAGTGCGCCGAGAGAGTTCTACTGCTTACTGCTTACCGCTCATTGCTCACTATTTTATCGCCAGCCTGGAAAGGCCGTTCTCAGTCCCTGAATGACGAACTCCACCGCCAATGCAGCCAGGATCAGGCCCATGATGCGGGTCAGCAGCCGCATGCCGCTCTCTTTCATATACCCCAGAAGCTGTTCGGCAAAACGAAAGACAAGATAACTCAATAAGATGACCAGGCCCAGGGCCGCGAAGATCAATCCGTCTTCCAGGCGGCTCCGGGAGCGGCTGGTGAGCACCAGGATGGTGGTAATGGCCCCCGGTCCGGCCATCAGGGGCATGGCCAGCGGCACCAGCGCGGTGTCCCGGTAGTCCGCGGCCACCAGGCTGGAGGAAGTGTCCAGGCGGTTGAAATGCCCCCGGCCTTCCAACATGTCGAAGGCAATGCGAAAGAGGATGAGGCCCCCGGCGATCTGAAAGGCCGGCAGGCTGATGCCGAAGAAATTGAGGACCAGCCGGCCCAGAACAATGAACAGGGCCAGGATGAAGAAGGAATAAAGGCAGGCGCGCCGCGCCAGGTCTCGGCTGGCATCCGCCGCAGTGGCAGATAGAGCCAGATAGGGAAAGACGTTTCCCGAGGGATCGATGATCACAAAGAGGGAAATTAAAGCGGTGATAAAAAAGGAAGTGGCATCACCAAGCAATTCGGGAAACATATCTTGAAGTTAAGAACATAACGGGATGAGGTCAAGCGCCCCTAATTAACCATATCTTAATAATATATATTAATATTGTTTTATTTGGCTTGACACCAGGCGGATATATCTGACATAATTGATCATCGGGGCTATACCCGAGCCGGAGGGCGATCCTGCGGCAATTTTTGGGGGAATCACAGCGGCGAGGGAACTTCGCTCTTCCCCCTCAATAAGAATCAAGGAATTTGGCTATGCACGCGGAAATGCTGGTATTGCAGTTCTCCCGGGAAGTGGTGGACCAGCCCATTATTTACCGGCTGGTCAAAGATTTTTCCCTGGAGTTCAATCTCCTCAAGGCCGCCATCAATCCCCGGCAAGAGGGATTGATCGTCATGGAGCTCCGGGGCCATCCCAAAGATTTCCGCCGGGGTCTGAAGTACCTTAAGGATTCCGGCGTGAAAGTGAAAAAAGTCGCCGGAGAAGTGCGCCGCAATGAGGAACGCTGTTATCAATGCGGCACCTGCACCGCGGTCTGCCCCACCGGGGCTTTGCACGTTGAGCGGCCCGAAATGGCTGTGGCTTTCGAGGCCGCCCGCTGCAGCGCCTGCGAGCTCTGTTGCTCGGTCTGTCCGGCCCATGCCATGGAAGTGAAACTCAACCGGACCGCTATTTAGGACTGTTTTCGGTATTCTGTTTTCTGTTGAAAGAAAGAGAAAAATAAGGATACTCAAGCGAGTGTCTTATATTTTGAATAAAAGCGATCTGTGACGCACTCAGGCCCCAGGAGGAAAGATTGTGGCCAACTATCAGGTAAACAAAACCTACCAGGAAATTAACGAGAAGATCAAAAAAGGCCAAGCCGTGGTGGTCACCGCCGAGGAAATCGTCGACCTCGTGCGCCGCAAAGGGGAGGCGGAAGCGGCCCGCACCGTGGATGTGGTCACCACCGGCACCTTTTCCCCCATGTGCTCCTCGGGCGCAATTCTTAATTTCGGCCATACCAAGCCTCCCATCAAGGCCTCCAAAGTGTGGCTCAACAATGTCCCGGCTTACGCGGGCCTGGCCGCGGTGGACGTCTATGTCGGCGCCACCGAGCCCACCGCGGACGATCCCCTGAACAAGGTCTATCCCGGCGAATTCAAGTACGGCGGCGGCCATGTGATCCAGGACCTGGTGGCGGGAAAGGCGGTCCACCTGGTAGCGGAAGCCTACGGTACCGATTGCTACCCTAACAAACGGGTGGAGAAAGATATCACCCTGAAGCAGTTGGTGAACGCCGTGCTTTTCAACCCCCGGAACTGTTACCAGAACTATAATTGCGCGGTCAACCTCTCCAATCGCACCATTTATACTTACATGGGACCATTGCGGCCCCGGGCCGGTAACGCCAATTTTTGCACCTCGGGCCAACTCAGCCCCCTGTTCAACGATCCTTACTACCGCACCATCGGCATCGGCACTCGTATTTTCCTGGGGGGCGCGGTGGGCTATGTCTGTTTCCCCGGCACTCAACACAACCCAGGCAAGCCCCGGGGGGATAACGGCGTGCCTCTGGGACCAGCAGGCACCTTGATGGTCCTGGGGGATCTGAAAAGGATGAGTCCCCGCTACCTGGTGGGCGTCAGCCTTCTGGGCTACGGCTGCTCCCTGACCGTGGGCATGGGCATCCCCATCCCCATGCTCAACGAGGAGATCGCCCACTATTGCGCGATTACCGACGAGCAGCTCCTGGCCCCCATTGTGGACTACGGCCACGATTACCCCGCGGCCACCGGCCGCATCCTGGGCCACGTCTCTTATGCCCAACTGAAGACCGGCAAAATGAGCCTGGACGGCCAGGAAATCCCCACCGTGCCGCTGTCCAGCCTGGTCCGGGCCCGGGAAGTGGCCCAACTCCTCAAAGAGTGGATCGAGAAAGGCCAATTCCTTCTGGGAGAGCCGGTGGACATGCTCCCCGGCAGCGACCAGATCCACTGCGTACCCACGGCCAGTAGGGATAGTTAGTAGGTAGGTGTGAGGACGCTATAAGATAGTGATCAGTAATCAGTGATCAGTTTTTCCAAAATTTATCTTTTTACTGATTACTGATTACTGATTACTTTACATTAACGCAGGAGACAACCCCATCGCCGACCTAACCGCCTACCTTCAGGGCCACACCAAAGCACTACTGCTCTTCTCCGGGGGGCTTGACTCCAGCCTGCTGCTGGCGGCCGCGGCTCCGGTTTTGGGGCGGGGCCTAACGGCCCTTACCTTTACCGGCCCCCATACCGTGCCCGGAGAACTGGCCGGGGCCTTTGCCCTGGCCCGGCGCTTCCGGGTGCGGCACCTGGTCCGGGAGACCGACCCCCTGGTTCTTCTTGATTTTCAAAACAATACCCGCCAACGCTGTTATGCCTGCAAAAAGGCGATTATCGAGAAGGCTCAAAGAATAGCTGCGGCTTTGGGTATTGAAGAAATCTGGGACGGCACCAACCTGGATGATTTGGACGATTTCCGGCCCGGACTCCAGGCCGCCCGGGAATTGGGAGTAAACAGCCCTTTGCTGGAGGCGGGCCTGGGGAAACAGGCCATCAGGGAAATAAGCCGCAAATTGGGCCTGGCCTGGGACCGGCCCGCGCAGAGTTGCCTGGCCACCCGCTTTCCCTATGGTACTTTATTAACCAGGAAAGCTCTGGCCCGACTCGGTCAGGCTGAGTCCTGGCTGCGCGGCCGGGGGTTCACCCACGTGCGCTTGAGGATACGCGGGGACCATGCCCGCTTGGAATTGTTACCAGAGGAATGGCCCGCGTTTCTTAAACCGGAAGTGCGCCGCGCGTTCATCGCCTTGGCAGCCGGAATGGGTTGGGGCCTGGAATTGGATGGTTGCGCTTAACGGGAAACATTCTATGCTAAAAGTCTTATTCCTCTGCACTGAAAACGCCTGCCGCAGCCAGATGGCGGAAGGCCTGGTCAACCACTATCTGGCCGGAAAGGTGAGAGCCTATTCCGCGGGGGTGAGGCCCTCGAAGGTCAACCCCCGGGCCATCCGGGTCATGGCGGAACTGGGGATCGACATCAGTAAGCAATGGTCCAAGTCCGTGGAAGATTTTAAAGACCTGCTCTTCGACCTGGTGATCACCGTCTGCGATCAGGCCCAGGAGGAATGTCCCTTCTTCCCCGGTCCTACGGAGAAGCTGCATATGGGCTTCCCGGACCCGGCCAAAGCCACCGGGAGGGAAAGGGACATCCTCCGGGTCTTTCGTCAGGTGCGGGACGACATGCGGAAGCAGCTATTGCCCCTGCTGGAAGAGAAAATCACCCCCAAAAAAATAGGGGCGAACCTGGGGTTCGCCCCTGTTCCGTCCAATTAGTGGGCGAATACCAGATTCGCCCCTAGGCCAGCGCGTCGGCAATTTCCGCCACTACCTTTCTGGCGGCCTCCACCGGGTTCCCGGCCTGGCGGATGGGACGGCCCACCACGATATAGTCGGCCCCGGCCTGGATGGCTGCGGCAGGAGTAGTGATGCGCGTCTGGTCGTCCCCCGGCACTACAGACCATAAGGGGCGGATCGCGGGGCAGACCACCAGAAAATCCTTCCCGAATTCATCTTTTACGGCCCGGGCCTCGGTGCCCGCGCACACCACCCCGTCACACCCTGCTTCCTTAGCCAAGTTCGCCCGCAGCAACACCAATTTGGTGGGATTCCGGGCATACTCCGGGGCAATGCCCATGGCCACCAGGTCTTCGGGGCCCAAATGGGTGAGGACGGTGACCCCCAGAATCTTTACCCCGTTTTTACAGGCCATGATGGTGGAGCGCATTTTTTGGCCCTGGTCGATATGCACCGTGGCCAGCCTGGCCCCCTGCATGACCCGGGCCTGGGCCCCCATCATGGTGGCCGGAATGTCATGGAACTTCAAATCCAGAAAATAATCAACCCGGTTTTCGGCCAAATATTTCAGGAACGCCGGACCCTCCGCCATAAAAAGCTCCAGGCCGACCTTGAATAAGCCCACCTCGTCTCTTAAAAGCTCAATGAACTTTTCGGCCTCGGCCTTATTGGGCACATCCAAAGGGAAGACCAGGCGGTCCTTGGGTTGCATATGCCTCTCTTAGCACAAAATTATAAGAAACTTAGCATCTTTCCTGGCAGTCAGTCAAACCTAAGTTTGACCCGGCGATGGAGGTGGGGGTTCAGATAATGTGTGAGTTTGGATGAACTTGCGGAATTAACGATATGAATAGAATTCGTCCTTAGTCATTCCCGATTGCCATATCATTTCTCTCAGTAATTTTTTCCCAAAAGTTTCAGATCGACGACTTAATTGATCTACTGTCACTAAACGCCTCTTTCCCTTGATGGCCCCTCCCATTGGTTATGAGAACCGGAAGTTCGTTTGAGCTTGAACCCAGCTTTTTCAAGAATTTTTTCAACTTCGGCGGGAGTTAATGGAGGGTACTTGCCGCTCATTAGGCAGCTTGGGGCAAGGGATATTCTTTCTCAAAATTAAAAGCTGAACCACTGCAAACCCTTATACCCTGCTGTCTGTAAGGCTCAGAGGGTACTATGGTTGATGCAAATTTTCCTTTAATTCTACAAGCAATTGCAATGAGTTGATAAAATAATCTTTCCCGAAAGGGGGCTGGCCGCGGAAGAAGATAAGAGATTGATTCTTTATCTCCAGTATCCAAAACAGACTGAATATAAAGAATAATTTGTTCCTGAAGAGCTTTAATGCTCTCTTCCATAGATGGACGCTCAACCATCAAAGACAAATCGATACATGAGGCTATCCATGACCCTTGCCAAGTCCGATACCCATAACAACGAATACTTATTTTCTGGGAAGCATTTTCGGGGGGCATGTTTTGCTTCCTCCAGGACAAGAATTATGCAAGTCCCTTGCCTATAAGATAATGCTCACAAAAAAATGTCAACCTTTGTGAAAACTTTCCTTAATATGGCAGATTTTTCTTATAAACTTTTCGGCTTCAAATGTCCAGAACAAAAATCTTATGATATTTTTAATTGTTGCAATTTTGTTGCCAAATGGACGACGGCCTACGGAACATCTTCTGATTCTCAGGCAAGTGGCGAAATTTTACTTATTACCTACCTTTTTGCTTTTCCTAGATTGCCAATCCCCTATGTTCAAAAATTGAACATAGGGGACAAATTTCCCCACTAGAATTTTCAAACTGATACACTACCGGCCACTGGGAAAACTTGACATCCACTGGCTTAACTGTTAGTTTAATTAGATATTTTTTAGCCTTAAAGGAGAGGCTTCCATGACTTTCCAAGAACTGCTGATGACCCTGGAGCGCTTCTGGGCGGATAGAGGGTGCATCATCGTGCAGCCTTACGATATTGAAGTGGGCGCCGGCACCTTCAGCCCTCATACCCTTTTGCGGGCCCTGGGGCCGGAGCCCTGGAACGTGGCCTACGTGGAGCCGAGCCGCCGCCCCACTGACGGCCGCTACGGAGAAAACCCCAACCGCCTGCAGCATTATTACCAGTACCAGGTAATCCTCAAACCCTCTCCCAAGGACATTCAAGAGCAATATCTGGACAGCCTGCGGGCCTTGGGGATCGACCCCCTGGACCACGACATCCGCTTTGTGGAGGATGACTGGGAATCCCCCACTTTGGGGGCCTGGGGCCTGGGCTGGGAAGTCTGGCTGGACGGCATGGAGATCACCCAGTTCACCTACTTCCAGCAGGCCGGGGGCATCGACCTCCACCCGGTGTGCGGCGAGCTGACCTACGGCCCGGAGCGCATCGCCATGTACCTCCAGGGCGTGGAAAGCGTCTACGACCTGGCCTGGACCAAGGACATCAAATACGGCGACGTGCATCACCGGGGGGAAGTGGAGCATTCCACGTACAATTTCGAGCAGGCTAACGTGGACATGCTCTTCAAGCTCTTCGACATGTACGAAGAGGAATCACAGCGCATCATCGGCCAGGGCCTGGTGCTGCCTGCTTATGATTATTGTCTGAAATGCTCCCATACCTTTAATTTGCTGAACGCCCGGGGCGCCATCAGTGTCGCGGAGCGGGCCAGCCTCATCGGCCGGGTGCGGAATTTGGCCAAGCTGTGCTCCGAAGGCTACCTGAAGCAGCGGGAGGAGATGGGATTTCCGTTGTTGAAGAGATAGCTGTCAGCTTTCAGCGGTCAGCTATCAGCTAAAAAAGAAGATTTGCAAAGGGATATTGAATCCACTACCTTTGCTGAAATAATCGATAACGAGTCGCCGAAAAAGCAGCAAATGTAGGGGCGAACCTTGTGTTCGCCCGACCGCATGGGGCGAACACAAGGTTCGCCCCTACAAGAATAGAGGTCCAAATGGCAAGCGAACTGTTACTAGAAATCGGCACTGAGGAAATCCCGGCCCGTTTTATCCCGCCGGTGTTGGAGGAGATGGCCACTTCTTTCCGGAAGTTGCTGGAGCAGGAGCGCATTGCCGCCGGCGAAGTCGTCACCTGGGGCACACCACGCCGCCTGACCTTGGTGGCCCAGGACTTGGCGGACGCCCAATCCGAGGCCAGCACGGAAATCGTCGGCCCGCCCAAGGCGGTGGCCTTTGACTCCTACGGCAACCCCACGCCCGCAGCCCAGGGTTTCGCCAAGAACCAAGGGGTGGCAGTGAGCGATCTCGTCGAAGTGGATACTCCCCGGGGCATCTATCTGGCGGTGAGCAAGCGCACCGCGGGACGGCCCACCCGGGAGCGCCTCCAGGAACTTCTGCCCTCGTTTATCTTGGGCTTAAGCTTCCCCAAGTCCATGCGTTGGGGCTCGGAAAGCATCACTTTCGCCCGGCCCATCCATTGGATCTTGACCCGGCTGGGGACCGAGGTGCTGCATTTCACCGTGGGAGACGTGACCAGCGCCGGTATGACCTACGGCCACCGCTTTCTGGCCCCCCAGGCCATGGAAGTGGAGGATGCCGCGGATTATGCGGCGGCCTTGGAAAAGGCCCGGGTGATCGTCGATCCCCAGGCCCGGCGGGCCCATCTGGAAAAGGAGATGAGCCAGGCCGCAGCCAAGGTGGGGGGCGAAGTGGTGCCCAATCCCGGCCTCCTGGAAGAAAACTCCTTCCTGGTGGAATACCCCTCCGTGGTCTGCGGCAATTTCGAAGACAAATTCCTGGCCCTGCCCGATGAAGTGCTGATCACCTCCATGCGGGAGCACCAGCGGTATTTTTCCCTGCGGGGCAAGGACGGGCGGCTGCTGCCCCATTTCATGGCGGTGAACAATACTTTGACCCGAGACCCGGAGGTGGTGAAAAAAGGCCATGAACGGGTGCTCCGGGCCCGGCTCAGCGACGCCATGTACTTTTACGGAGTGGACTCCAAGGTGCCCCTGGAGAAACGGGTGGAGGCCCTGAAAGGGGTGGTCTTTCATTCGCTCCTGGGCACGTCTTTCGAGAAGATGGAGCGCTTCCGGGAAATGGCATCCTTTCTGGCCCAACGGCTGGCCCCGGACCTCACGGAGTTGGTGCGCCGGGCCGCGTATCTGTGCAAGGCCGACATCGTCACGGAAATGGTGGGGGAATTTCCCAGCCTCCAGGGAGTCATGGGCCGCCAATACGCCAAGCTCTCCGGGGAACCCCCGGCGGTGGCGGAGGCCATTTTTACCCATTACCTGCCCCGGCACGGGGGGGATATTCTGCCCGGGGACCTGACCGGCGCGCTGGTGGGCATGGCGGACCGGCTGGATACCATTTGCGGCTTCTTCGGGGTGGGCTTGATCCCCACCGGAGCCGCGGACCCGTATGGTTTGAGGCGCCACGCCCTGGCCGTCATCCATATCCTTCGGGATAAGGGCCTGCATCTGAATCTGCCTGAGGCCGTGTGGGCCGCCCTGGATCTGCTTAAAGGCAAAATCTCCCGCACGCCGGAAGAAACCGCGCTGGAAGTGCTGGACTTCTTCCAGACCCGATTGCAGCATCTGTTGTTGAGTGAGGGCCTGGATAACGAGACCGTGGCCGCGGTCCTGGCCGCGGGCGGCGCCGCGGACGTGGTGGACGCCGCGGACAAGGCCAAGGCCCTGGAAGAAGTGCGCCGCAGCCCGGATTTCCCGGCCCTGGCCGTGGCTTTCAAACGGGTGATCAATATCGCCCGGGGCGCGGAAGGTGGCGAGGTGACCGAACTGCTTTTCGAACATCCGGAAGAGAAGCAACTTTTGGAGGCCAGCGTGGTGATGGAATCGGAAGTGGCCGCGGCCATGGAGAAGCGGGATTATCCTGCGGTTTGCCGGGCCCTGGCGCAACTTAAAGGGCCGGTAGACGCGTTCTTCGACAAAGTCCTGGTGATGGCCGAAAACGAAAACCTGAAGCGCAACCGCCTGGCATTGCTGGTGCGCATCAGCAACACCTTCTTGCAAATGGCGGATTTCTCCCGGATCACCACCGGATAAAAAAAATCGGTTAACAAAAAAGAACTTTTGCAGTCTAATTAATTTGGGGGCGGGCCTGGGGGTTCGCCCCTTAGATGTTTACCATCCTGGTGACCATGATGCGCCGCTGGTTCAGACGCAAAAAAGAAGAAGAGTCTCAGACCGAATCTACCTCCCCGCCATCAACCGAGGCGGAAATAGCCGAGGAAATCGAGCCGCAAATTTTCGGTCCCGAAGAAATCCCTGGTCCGGAAGCCCCTGAAGCCGCAGCCGCGGATACCGGTCCGGACCAGGGCCCGGAATCACCGGAAGCCGCACCCGCAGAGGAGGCCGAACCCCGGAAAGGCCTGTTCCGCCGTTTCCGGGAACGGCTGAGCCGCAGCCGGGAGGCCATCGCCGGGGGTCTGGACCGCGTCTTTGCGGGCCGCAAGGAAGTAGACGCGGCGCTCCTGGAAGAGTTGGAAGAACTACTGATCACCGCGGACTTAGGGGTGGAGACCACCCTGCGTCTGGTCCAGAGCCTGCAAGACCGCCTGAAGCGCCGGGAATTGGGAGACGTGGAGAAACTAAAAGCGGCCCTGGCGGAAGAGATGTTGTCTCTCCTTAAAGCCCCGGCCGCGCCGGAAATCACCGCCCGGCCCCGGGTGGTGCTCATGGTGGGGGTCAACGGCGTGGGCAAGACCACCACCATCGCCAAACTGGCGCACCAGGAACGGCTCCAGGGGCGCGCCCCCTTGCTCATCGCCGGAGACACCTTCCGGGCCGCGGCCGCAGAGCAGCTGGAAATCTGGGGAGAACGGATCGGAGTGGAGGTCGTCAGGCAAAAAGCGGGGGCTGACCCCGCGGCCGTGGTCTTCGACGGCCTGGCCGCGGCCCTGGCCCGGGACGTGGACACGGTCTTCATCGACACTGCGGGGCGGCTCCATACCAAGGTGAATCTCATGGAGGAGCTGAAAAAAATTTACCGTACCGCGGGCAAAAAACTTCCCGGCGCGCCCCACGAAGTGCTTTTGGTGATGGACGCCACCACCGGCCAAAACGCGTTGAGCCAGGCCCGCCTCTTCCATGAGGCCGTGGGTATTACCGGCGTCATTCTCACCAAAATGGACGGCACCGCCAAGGGCGGCGTGGCCCTGGCCGTGGCCCATGAAACCGGCCTACCCTTGCGCTATATCGGCCTGGGGGAGGGCCTGGAAGACCTGCGCCCCTTCGACGCCGAGGCTTTCGTGGCCGCGATCTTGGGTGAAAATGACCTGGGAGGAGAACCGGGTTGAGGCAGCTGGCAGCAGTCAGCGGTCAGCTTTCAGCTTTACCTTCTTAGCTGAGAGCTGAAAGCTGATAGCTGATTGCTGACCGCTTCTTCCGGCCCTCTGTTAAACCATAAAGGAATAACTTGCAAGCGCCATCGGCCCGTCAATTCTGCTTCTACTGGCTGCCCCCCCTATTGCTCACCGGAGGTATTCTGGCAGTATCGGGAGAATTGGGGTCAAGCCAACACACCAAGAAGCTTCTGGACTGGCTCTTTTCCTGGCTGCCTTTCGCCGAGCTGCCGCAAATGGAGGAGTCGCACGGGTACCTGCGCAAAGTCGGCCATGTTACGGTTTACGGGAGCTTGTATTGGCTCTGGTTCCGGGCTTTTGTGGGGCGTTTTTCCCGTTTAAAGCCAGCCGTCTGCTGGTCTCTGGGGCTCTGCCTCCTGACCGCGCTGGCGGATGAAGGCCACCAGTATCTGGTGCCCTCCCGGGACGGGTCTATCCTGGATGTTGCTTTGGATTTCGGGGCGGCCGCGGTGGCTGCCCTTGCATTATCTTTCAAGAGGATATAGTTTTTTATAATTGCTTGATCTGAAATTTTAATAATATTTAAGATGATTTTAAATCTACTTAAAGAATAACCTAAATGAGCGCCATTCTTGTCAATAATTCCCCTAATAATTCCCATAGGTTACGGAAATTACCGGGGATTTTGCTTCTCTTGGTGGCCCTGGCCTGTCTTTTGCTGCCGGGAATCTTCTCACCGGTGCAAGCGGCCCCGGGGCCGGACCTCTTCGACCGGGTAGTGGAACACCGCCTGCAAAACGGTCTGAAGGTGCTGCTGCTGCAGGAATCCCGGGCCCCCATCATCAGTGTGCAGATTTGGTACCGGGTGGGTTCCCGCAATGAAGAATTGGGGAAAACCGGTCTCTCTCACCTTCTCGAGCACCTGATGTTCAAGGCCACGGGAAAATATGGGCCCAAGGATTTCTCCCGCCTGGTGCAAAAAGCCGGAGGCAGCGACAACGCCTTCACCAGCCGGGATTATACCGCGTACTTTGAAAACGGCCCCAAGACCGAACTCCGGAAATGGCTGGAAATGGAGGCCATACGTATGCGCGGCCTGAAGGTGGGCGAAGAAGATTTTCAAACCGAACGCAACGTGGTCTTGGAAGAAAGGCGGATGCGCACCGACGATGATCCGGTGAGCTTCCTTTTCGAGGAGGTCATGGCTGCCGCTTTCAAGGCCCATCCTTATCAATGGCCGGTGATCGGCTGGTTTAACGACATCCAAAAACTGACCCGGGAAGATTTTCTCCAGCATTACCAACGGTATTATCAACCCAATAACTGCACGGTGGTGGTGGTGGGAGACATCGAGCCCCAGGTGGCCCTGAAGGAGATCGAGGCCACTTTCGGCGCCATTCCGGCCGGGCCGGAACCCCCGAAAGTCACCGCCAAAGAGCCCCGCCAGTACGGCGAACGCCGGGTGGTGGTGCAGCGGGAGGCGCAGCTGCCCTTTCTGATCATGGCCTATCATGCCCCCAATTGGGAAGACGCGGACGCCTATCCTCTGGAATTGCTGGCCCGGGTGCTCTCCCAGGGACGCAGCTCCCGCCTGTACCATAACCTGGTCTACCAGCAGCGCCTGGCCCTCCAGGCAGGCGCGGATTATCATTTCGATACCGCCAATCCCACACTCTTTACCCTGCACGGCCAGCCTTTGCCGGGAAAGAGCGTGGCCCAGCTGGAAGCCGCCCTGGAAGCGCAGGTAAAGCGCTTACAGACCGAACCGGTGGACGAAGAAGAGCTGGAGAAAGCCAAGAATCAAACCGTCGCCGGCTTTTACATGTCCCTGGATTCCCTGTTTTTCCGGGGTATGTTGCTGGGGAGGTTGGAGACCGTGGCCCGCTGGACCCTGGTCAAGGATTTTGTTCCCAAAATTTTGCAGGTGACTGCCGCGGACATACAAAAGGTTGCCAAAAAATATCTGGTGGCCGAGAACCGCAACGTGGGCATTCTTTCGCCCATTAAGACCGACAAGCCCAAAATGGAGCGATTTACTCCTGGTGGACAAATTAAATAAAGCTTTCTCCGTTTGGCTGATTATCACTCTGCTGGGGACCGGCGCGGCTTGGGGGGACCCTCCGCCGCAGGTCCTGGGGGTGCGGGAAAAACTTCCCAACGGCCTGGTCTGGCTCTTTTCGGAGCAGTCCGGCCTGCCTCTGGTGACTCTCAAACTCTTCGTTAAGGCCGGGACCCTCCAGGAACCCCAGGGAAAAGAGGGTCTGGCCAACCTCACCGCGAATTTGCTTCTGAGCGGCACAAAACAACGCAATGCTGCGCAGATCGCCCAGGAGCTGGATTTCCTCGGGGCCAAGCTCGGCGCGGAAGGGGGAGACGATTTCGCGCAGCTAAGCCTCATGGTCCTCAAAAAGGATCTGGCCGCAGGCCTGGATCTCTTCCAGGACGTTTTGCTCAACCCGGTCTTCACCCCTCCGGAGGTCAAACGCAAGGTGGCGCAAATTCAGGCCTCTTTGGAGAGCGATGAAGACGAGCCCGGAGTGGTGGCTTCCCGGACTTTCAACAAGGACCTGTTCGGCTCTTTTCCCTACGGCCATCCCATCCGGGGCACCCGGGAAGGATTGGCAGCCATCACTCCCAAGGACCTGGTGGAGTTCCATCGCCGCTACTGGCGGCCCAATAACGCCATCCTCTGTGTGGTGGGTGACCTGACTCTGGATGAAGCCCGGAAATGGGTAAATGAGATCTACGGCTCCTGGCAGACCGGGGAAATTCCCGCGGCGAAGCTGCCTCCTTTCCCGCTCCTGAACGATCGCCGGGTGGTGATGGTCGATAAAGATATCACTCAGGCGAACATCATCCTGGGGAATTTGGGTATTGCCCGGGCCAACCCGGATTTTTACGCGGTCCAGGTAATGAACTACATCCTGGGGGGCGGCGGCTTCGCCTCCCGTCTGCTGGACAACATCCGGGTAAATCGGGGTTTGGCTTACAGCGTGCACAGTCAATTCAGCCCGGGGCTGGAACCGGGACCTTTTGCCGTGACCCTGGAAACCAAAAACGCCAGCGCCGGAGAAGCGGTGCAGCAGGTGCTGGCCGAAATCAAACGCATCCGGGAACAGCCGGTGAGCGATACGGAACTGAACGACGCCAAGTCCTTCCTCATCGGTAGTTTTCCCCGGAAGATGGATGCTCAGTCCAAACGAGCCTGGCTCATGGGTTACACGGAAATCTACGGCCTGGGTTTGGATTATCCCTGGCGCTATCCCGAACTGATCCGGAGCCTGACTTCCGCGGATATTCAGAAAGCGGCCTGGAAATACCTGCACCCGGATAACTTTTTGCTGGTAGTGGTAGGTAAAAAATCGGAAATTCCTCCCCTGTTTGCGGATAAGCCTCGCGTAGGGGAAGAGGAGAAAAAAGATGTTCAAAAGAAATCTGATAATTAGCTTGTTAACTTGCGCTCTACTGACTCTCGGGACTATGGCTCCGGCCCTGCAAATGGGCTCTCCGGCCCAGGCCGCCTTGGCTCCGGAGACTTTTGCGGATTTGGCCCAGAAAGCCTCCCCCGCGGTGGTGAATATTAGCACGGAAAAAACGGTCAAAAGGGGTCAGGGACCGGGGCGCATGCGGGAGTTTTTCGGGCCGGGCCCGATGCCTGGCCCGTCTCCTTTCGGCCAGGATGACCCTTTCCGGGATTTTTTTGAGAAGTTCTTCGGTGATATTCCCAAGAGCTTCAAGTCCCGCAGCCTGGGGTCGGGCTTCATCATCGACGCCTCCGGCCTGATTCTCACCAACAACCATGTGGTGGAAGGTTCGGACAAAATCAAGGTCAAACTGGTGGGCGGCAAGGAATACGAAGCCACCATCAAGGGCCGGGACCCCAAAACCGACCTGGCCCTGATCCAGATCACCAACCCGCCTAAAGACTTGCACGCCCTGGTATTTGGAGACTCCGAAGCCATCCGGGTGGGAGACTGGGTGCTGGCCGTGGGCAATCCCTTCGGCCTGAGCCACACGGTCACCCAAGGGATCATCAGCGCTAAAGGGCGGGTTATCGGCGCGGGTCCTTACGATAACTTTCTACAGACCGATGCGTCCATCAACCCCGGCAACAGCGGCGGGCCTCTCCTCAATCTCAAAGGGGAAGTAATAGGGATCAATACCGCCATCCTGGCCACCGGCCAGGGCATCGGTTTTGCCACCCCCAGCAATATGGCCAAATCCGTCATTCCCCAACTGCGGGAAAAAGGTAAGGTAACCCGGGGCATGATCGGCGTCCAGGTGCAAAACGTCACCCCGGAACTGGCCAAGTCCTTCGGCATGGCCGAACCCAAGGGGGCCCTGGTGGCGGAGGTCAACCCCGGCTCCCCTGCGGAAAAGGCCGGTATCCATCGGGAAGACATCATTATCGAGTTTAACGGCCACCCCATCCACGAGATGAACGAACTGCCCCGCCTGGTGGCCGAAACCGCCCCCGGTACGCAGGCCACCGTGAAAGTCCTGCGCCAGGGCAAGGAAAAGACTTTCCACATGACCATCACCGAGTTGAAGGATGAACGCCCGCTGAAAGCCGCGGGTGAAGAAGGTGAAGAAGCAAGTCCCTTGGGCCTGACGGTGAAGGAACTGGATCAGAACCTGGCCCAGCGCCTCCGTCTTAAGGAAACCAAGGGGGTGGTGGTCATCCAGGTGGAATCCGGCAGCCCGGCTGCGGACGCGGGCTTCCGGCCCGGAGACCTCATCGAGGAGGTTAACGGCCAAGCCGTCAGCAGCCTCAAAGACTACCAGAAAATCATCGGCCAACTGAAAAAAGGCAGCGTGGCCCGCTTCTACGTCAAACGCGCGGGCCGCAAACAATATCTGACCGTAGAGATTCCCCAAGCGGAGGGGAAAGAGAAATAAGGTACGCAAGGGTTTCGGGAGCAATGATAGGCGCCGTGCTCCCGTAAGCCCTTCCACCTTTAAACAAAAGGCCGGTGAAGAACGAGGGGCTACTCAGTCTTCACCGGCCTTGTTTGCTTCAATGATTAGCGGTAAGGGTTTTTGGGGAAATGGCCGGGATGCGCCACCCCGGCTCTTTTCCTCCACAACTCAATCTTTGTTAATCACCACCAGGGTTTTATCGGTAATCAAAGGGTAGATTTCTTCCAAGTCCCGGTTAATCAGGGAGACACAGCCTTTGGTCCAGTTCTGTCCGGCTAGATTTTTATAGTCGTCCTCGGTGCCGTGGATGCCGATGGCCCCGCCGATGTCCGCATTTTCAGGCACGCGCCCCGCTTTCTTGGCCCGGCCGAATTTCAACCAGTTCTGGGTATTGGGATAATCCAGAAGGATGAAATAAGTCCACTTCTGATGGGGATACTTGCACACCACCCGGTAGACTCCCTCGGGAGTACAGGCATCGCCCTGGCGCAACTTATCGTTGTATGGATCATTACCCAAAACGATATTATAAGTCTTAATAGGAGTGGTGCCCCGGTACAGGGTAAGTTTGCGGGCCAGTTTGTGAACTACAATGACCGTGGGTTTGCTGCCGTTGGCAAAGCCGTTTTTGCTAAGCAATTGTTCCAGATATAGCTGTTCGGGAGTTAAGTTGGTCTGCTTGGGCTCATATTCGGGAAGAGGCTGATCCAGGCCGGCTTCCGGAGGCCGGCTCGCCTGCCCGCCGCAGCCGGTGAAAAACGAGACGAGAAAGAGAAAGAACAAAGCGCAGGTAAGGTTACGCATGACAGTTACATCCCCCCCAAGTGATGACTGCACTGTAACTGAAGGGTACTATAGCACAATTAAAATCGCTTGGCAACATCGTTTTATTTGCAGTATCTTACCTTGCATGGCATTTTTCTTCATCTACTAAGGACATTCTCAAATATATCGAAATACAATATAACCAGTTGATTTTCCATTTAATTTAATGATAACCGAAAACTGAAAACCTTACTTTATGGCCTTACACCTGATAATCGACGGCTATAACCTCATCCGGCAGTCTCCTTATTTGCAGGAAATCGACGCCCGGGATCTGGAAGCCGGACGGGAAGCCCTGTTGGAGAGCCTGGCCGCCTACCGCCAGGCCCGGCCCCAGCATAAAATAACAGTGGTTTTTGACGGTTGGGTAGCGGGTGATTTAAAAGAGTCCCGGGACCGGCGGGCCGGGGTAACTATCGTCTATTCCCGCCGTGGGGAGCGGGCCGATGAAGTGATCAAACGCCTCCTGGGAAAAGAGCGCAGCCGGGCGGTGGTGGTGAGTTCCGACCGGGAACTCCAGGAATCTGCAAACAGAGTAAGCGCCGCCTGGATCAGCGCCCCGGAATTTGAGATGTCGCACTTGCGATTAGCCGCAGCCGGCTTTCCGGAAGCCGACGAAGAAGCATCTTCTGAGCAGGGGACCAGAAAGAAAGGCCCCTCTCACCGGGCCCCCAAACGCCAACGACAACGGCAACAGCGGTTGAAGAAGCTGTAAGGGAAAAAGATTCACCACCAAGACACAAAGACACAGAGAATCACAAAGAAAAGATTTTATTTTGGCGCATTTGTGCCAAAATAAAATCTGCTTGGTGCATCTTTGTGTCTTGGTGTCTTTGTGGTTAAATTATTTGTCCCCTCCTGCCCATCTCTTCAAGTAAACCATCAACACCGCCAGGGCCGCGGGGGTGATCCCGGAGATGCGGGCCGCCTGGCCCAAAGACAGGGGCCGCACTTCTTTCAGCTTTTCCCGCACTTCCAGAGACAATCCCGGTACGGCGTCGTAATCAAAGTCTTCGGGGATGCGCTTTTTTTCCCCCTGGGCGAATTTTTTGGCCGCTTCCTCCTGGCGCTTGATGTAGCCCTCGTATTTGTGCTTAATCTCCAACTGCTCCAACACCGGCGGCGGCGCGTGCGGCTCTTCTCCGGCAAGGCGGTAGAGAGTGGGAAGGTCCAGTTGCGGGCGCTTCACCAAGTGGAGGATGGGGGCCGGTTCTTTTAAAGGCGCAGTGCCCATTTCGATCAGCTCCCTGTTGATCTCCTCAGAAGGATAAAGCTTGCGTCCCGCCAGACGGTCCTCTTCTTCGGCCAGGAGGCGCTTTTTAGCCTCCAGGCGCTCCACGGCCTCTTTTTCCACCAGGCCCAGCTCATGCCCCCAGGCCATCAGCCGCAGGTCCGCGTTGTCCTCCCGGAGCAACAGACGGTACTCCGCCCGGGAAGTGAAAAGGCGGTAGGGCTCCCGGGTGCCCCGGGTCACCAGGTCGTCCACCAGCACCGCCATGTAGGCCTGGGAGCGGTCCGGGAGGAATGGGGGCCGCCCCTGGATTTGACAGGCCGCGTTGATCCCAGCCCACAGGCCCTGGCCCCCGGCCTCTTCGTAGCCGGAAGTGCCGTTGATCTGCCCCGCCAAAAATAAGCCTTTGATCAGCTTGGTCTCCAGGGTGGGCTTGAGCTGCAAAGGGTCCACGTAATCGTACTCGATGGCGTAGGCCGGGCGCATCACTTCCGCAGCCTCCAGGCCGGGGACGCTGCGGAAAAGCTCCAGTTGCACCTCCACCGGCAGGCAATTGCCCAGGCCCTTGGCGTAAATCTCCACCGTGTCCCGGCCCTCGGGCTCGAGAGTCACCTGGTGGCTGGTCTTTTCCGGGAAGCGCATCACCTTGTCTTCGAGAGACGGGCAATAGCGAGCGCTCACGCCCTTAATCACCCCGCTGTACAAAGGCGAGAGATGGATGTGCTCCTTCACCCAGCGATGGGTGTCCCCCGTGGTATGGGTGACGAAACAGGGCAGTTGCACGGTCTCGATGGCCGACGTGCGCCAAGAAAAGGGGCGGGGAGCGGGGTCTCCCTCCAGGCGGCTCATGGAGGAAAAATCAATACTTCCGGCCCGGAGCCGGGGCGGGGTGCCGGTCTTCATGCGGCCCATCCTAAACCCCAATTCCCGGAGATGCTCCGCCAGGGAGATGGCCGCGAACTCCCCGGCCCGCCCGGCCTGGATGCGGCAGGGGCCGATGTGGATGAGTCCGTTTAGGAAGGTGCCGGTGGTGATCAGCACCGCTTGAGCCCGGTAGGCCAGACCTAGAGTCTCCACCACGCCTATAACCCGGCCGTCTTCCACCAGCAAGCGCTCCACCATGGCTTCCCGCAGGTGGATGCGGGATTCCTTCTCCAGCAGCGCTTTCATGGCCAGGCGGTAGGCCTGCTTGTCGCACTGGATGCGGGTCCCCCTCACCGCCGGGCCTTTGGAAAGATTAAGGGTGCGGAACTGGATGCCGGTCAGGTCCGCGAGATAGCCCATGACGCCCCCCAGGGCGTCGATCTCCTTGACCACGTGGCCCTTGGCCAGCCCTCCCACCGCGGGGTTGCAGGCCATCTGGGCCATGGTGTCCAGATTGAGGTTGAACATCAGGACCTTGAGCCCCATGCGGGCCGCGGCCAAAGCCCCTTCGCAGCCGGCGTGGCCGGCTCCCACCACAATCAGGTCATATTCCTGGGGATAAAACGCCATGGGAGGAAAATCAAAATCAAGGTTGATTATGGGTAAATGGTGATTATCTTAAACGGTCGTCAGCGCCTATTCTACAGTGGAGGAGAAGATCATGGTTCATCCTGTTCACGGCCAAGATCCTGAAAAATTGACGCACCGCACTTATAAAACTCTGGATCCGGCAGGGGAAATCGCGGTGGTGCAGCGCCCCGAAGGCGTGCTCAAGGTGGTGTTGTATACCGGCAGCGGCGAAAAGAAAAAGCAACATCTTGAATTCACCTTGGAGCGCCAGGCCGCGTTCGATTTCGCCATGGAAGTGCTGCAACACGCCTACCGTTTGGGCGAAGGGCTGTAAGAGTTTGGGAGGAGCGCTGTAGGGCGGGTTCAAAACCCGCCCCTACCGTTTCTCCCTGTCAAACCCTTATCCTTAATCCCCTCATCGCTCCCATTCCACTTCTCTCACCAGGTCGAGGAATTCCGCGGATTCGCCGTAATCTTTCATGGCCTGCTGGTAATCCAGCCAAGTTTGCCAAACCCTGAACCACTCCTTGTTATGCCAATAATAAGGGCTTTGCTCCCCAGTCCCCGCAAGGCGCGTGAATTCATCGAATTCTTCCTGGCAACTGGCGCAGAAACGGTGGGGACCTTTAAAGCGCTGATACATCTCCTGGGTGTCGAACTGGATGTTGCATTTGGCGCAGCGGGCCAGGCAGCGGGTGCACTGGATGGTTTTGCGCACCGCTTCCAGCTTCTTGGCTCTATCCACCTTGGCCTTTTTCTTCTGCTCCAGCTTAAGCCGGTCCTCGATATCTATCACTTTGGACATGGCTGACCTCGATTAAGGGTCCGGCAGGATGTCAGGTCTCCAGACCTTTTTTCTTCCTGTTCATAATAGGATATCAAGCTCCGGGAGGCGGGTCAATAGGCCGATCAGTTACTCTTTGAGGGATTTTTTCCTTAATCTTATGCCGATATTTCGATTAACTGATATTATGCAAAAACCTTGACCGCGTTTTTGCAAAAAATGGCGCCTCGAGGTTTTGGAGGATTGCCATGAGAACCGGTTTAGGCTAATGTTGGTGCTGGGTTGCTGATCGTTTTTTATGAGGAGAGGCTTCACACTTTTCCACCCGATAAGACCCAGGCAACGCCGCGAATTTCATCCAAGGAGTTTTTCGTGACCCACCCATATTTTCCTTCGTTTATCCGGACAGTTGCGCCCTTGCTGTTAACCGTTTTCACTCTGGCCTTCGTCTTGGCAGGCTGCACGAACGATAAGTCCGGCGAGGCGCAGGCGACCACCACCGCTCAGACGGAAAGCGCCGTCCCGGCCGCCGCTGCAGCCACGGGCGCATCCGCAGCCCCGGCCACCCCGCCGCCGGTTCCCATGAATAATGAGTCAGACCCAGCCTGCAACGCTGCCGAGCGCGCCGCGCAGGAGTTGGAAGTGGCAACCGCGCCCTCCCCGGGGAAAAAAGGCCCTAAGGTCAAGTATGAGGCCGGTGAGGACCCCGAATACGCCAAAAAGTGCGGTTGGCCGGTAAAATACCCGCCCCCGCTGCCGGGTTCCATCTTGCCCCAAAAGCGGATCGTCGCCTACTACGGCAATCCCAAATCAGTTAAAATGGGGGCGCTGGGTCAATACCCCAAAGACGAAATGCTCAGGCGGCTGAAAGGGGAAGTGACCAAATGGGAGAAAGCTGATCCATCCTTGCCGGTGCAGCCCGCCCTGCACCTGGTGGCAGTGGTGGCCCAGGGTGAGCCGGGCAAAAGCGGAAAGTACCGGATGATCCATCCGGATGATTTAGTCAACGAAGTTCACGGTTGGGCCAAAGAGATAAAAGGCATCTTCTTCGTGGACATCCAGACCGGCCATTCCGATATCCGGGAAATCCTGCCGCGCTTCGAGTGGATCTTGAAGAACCCGGACGTCCACCTGGGGATGGACCCGGAGTTCAACTTGATCAAGAGCGGCAAAATCCCATGCAAAAAAATCGGCACCTATGACGCCGCGGACATCAACTATGCCTCGGGCTTTCTCCAGCAAATGGTGAAAAAATATAACCTTCCGCCCAAGGTGTTCGTGGTGCACCGCTTCACCCGCAACATGGTCACCAATGCCAAAAATATCGTGGTCCGCCCCGAAGTGCAGATGGTCATGCACATGGACGGCTGGGGCCCACCCTGGCTGAAACGGGATTCCTACCGGGATTACATCGTCAAAGAACCGGTGCAGTTCACCGGCTTCAAGCTTTTCTACCACAACGACACCAAGAAGGGCGATCCCTTGATGACGCCCCAGGACCTGCTGAAACTGAATCCGAAACCGATTTACGTCCAGTACCAATAAAGCGGTTTTTGGTCTTTAGATTTTGGTTTTTGGTTTGAAAATTAGGGGACAGAAGCATGGTTGAGCGTCTGTCCCCCAATTTATTCCTTAATTTTTCCTCTTTGCTGACGGCAAGGAAAGCGCCGCCATGCACGCCGCCTGTTCATAAGCCCGGAGGACCTCCCGCACATAGGCCCCGGTGCAGGACGAATTATAGACATTTAAGACTTTCCTGATATCCCCGTCGTATTTCTCCATCAGCCTGGCCAGGACCGCGGCCCCGCCCATGATGTTTTCCCGGGGGTTGAGGGGATTGACCCCATACTTTTTAGCTGTGCCCTCGTGCAATTGCATCAGGCCGAAGCATCTGCCGGATTTCGCATACGGGTCGTACCTGGATTCAATGGCGCATACCGCTTGGATAAGATAAGGAGATATCCGGTAGCGTTGGGCTGCTTCCTTGATGTAATTCCAGTACTCCTGCTTCAGTTCCAGTTTCCCGATTTTTGGAGGGCGTTGAGGCCAGGGGTCCGCCCAAGCTGTCGCCCCAGCTATCGTAGTCAAAAGCAGAAATATGATGAGGGTGATGGTCTTCATGCCTAAATTACCTCCTGTAGTTCGGCGCGTAGTCGATTAGATTAAGTTGTGGCTGATTAAAGAGCTGAAACCGTTTGAAAAACGGGTGTGCGGTCTATTTTCGCTGGTTGCGGGCTGACCACTTATTGGAAGATTGTGAATCTTCTAACATGGAAATTTTCTGGAAGTCAAGAAAAAAATTAACGGATAGACAATATAAGCAGCAAAATCAGTGACATACGTATCGCGATCGGCGCTTAACCCGATGAGTATTGCGCTATTTATGGGTGCGTGTGAAAAAGACGGAAATACTTAATAATTCAAAGGAATAAGGGGATGATTACTCTTTATCGGATAATGCCGGGTCCGGGTCCAGGTTGAACAGGCGTCGCACCAGGTCCAGGTCCCGGGTGGGCCGCTGGGGATGCTGGTCGCCTTTGAGGAAGATGATGGGGTCGTGCAGCAGTTTCTGGGCGATGGAGTGGGTCAGCACCTCCAGGACCTGGCGCTGCTCCTCGGTGAGGGGTCCCATTTGCTTGAGAGTCTTATCCAGCTCCGCCTCGCAGATGCGGTCGGCCTTTTCCTTGAGGGAGATGATGGTGGGATAGACCGCCAGGGTCTCCAGCCAATCCAAGAATTTCAGGGTCTCTTCGGCCACCAGCCGCTCGGCCTTGGCCGCCTCCTGGTGGCGGCGATGCCAATTGAATTCCACCACTTCTTTTAAGTCATCGATATTATAAAGATAAACGTTATCCAGATCGTTGATGGCCGGGTCCAGGTCCCGGGGCACGGCTATATCGATGAAAAACAGGGGCTTATGCTTGCGCTTGCGCATCACCCCTTTCACCTGGTCCCGGGTAAGGAGGTAGAGGGGAGAGCCAGTGGAACTGATAATGATGTCCGCATGGAGCAACTGGTCGGGCAGCTCTTCCAGGGACACGGCTTCTCCGCGGAAGCGCTGGGCCAGTTGCATCCCTCGCTCCAGGGTGCGGTTGGCGATGATAATGCGGCCCACCCCGTCGCTTTTCAGGTGTTCAATGGCCAGTTCCGCCATTTCCCCGGCCCCCACCAGGACCGCGGTCTTCCCGGCCAGGGACCCGAAAATCTTGCGGCCCAGCGTCACCGCGGCGTAACTGATGGACACCGCGTAATCGCCGATGCCGGTCTCCCGGCGCACCCGCTTGGCCACGGAGAAGGTCTTGTGCAGGAGGCGGTTGAGAATGGGGCCGGTGGCCCGGCTATCCGTGGCCTGGCGGTAAGCCTCCTTGATCTGCCCCAATATCTGGGGTTCGCCCACCACCAGGGAATCCAGGCTGGCCGCCACCCGGAAGAGGTGCTGCACCGCGTCCCGGTCCTGGTGGAGATAAAGGGATTTATCCAGTTCGGCGGAGGAAATGTCGTGCAGGTTGGCAAAAAAGGCCCGCAACCGGTTGATCGCGCCTCCCGGCTCCTCAGTGGCGACCAAAATCTCCACCCGGTTGCAGGTGGAATAGAGCACCAGTTCCAGCAGCTCCGGACGGGCCATTAGGTCCGCGTAAGCCGCGGGGACATCCGTGACCAGACCCGCCAGCTTTTCCCGCAGGGCCACCGGCGCGGTTTTATGGTTGAGTCCGAGAAGCACCAGGTTCATGGCTGTTTCAAAAAACTGGCGAAACTGTGGTAACCGCCGAACCACAGATTTGCGCCTACAAAAGTCACCACCAGCACCAGAAAGCCGCAGATGGCCAGGAGCGCGGCCCGGCGCCCACGCCAGCCCACGGTCAGGCGTTCATGGAGGAGAACCGCATAGATCAGCCAGGCGATGAGGGTCAGGATTTCCTTGGGGTCCCAGCTCCAGAAACTCCCCAGGGTGTGCTGGGCGTAAAGGGACCCGGAAATGATGCCGCCGGTGAGCAGGGGAAAACCGATGGTCAGGCACCAGTAATTAAGCGCGTCCAGTTGTTCCAAGGACGGCAGGCGGCGGTAGAAAAAACCGAACTTTTTGGCCTTAAGTTGCCTCTCCTGCACCAGATAAAAGATACCTCCCAGAAAGGCCAGAGTCAGAGCCGCGTTCCCCAGAAGGGCCAGGATGATGTGGAAGGTCAGCCACAAACTCTGGAGCAAAGGGGCAACCGCGCCGTGACCCGGGGCCAGGAGCAGGGTGCCGGAAACCATCAGGGCCGCCAGAGGCGCGGTCAGGGCCCCCAGGACCTTGATGGGAAAGCGCCAATAAAGAAAAAGGAACGCGGCCACCAGGGCCCAGGCCGACACCAATAGGGCCTGCCCGAAGGTGGCCACCGGCAGGTAGCCCGCTGTCCAGGTGCGAGAAATGAGTTCCAAAGAATGAAAAAACAGGCCTACGGCCATAACCCAGGCGCCGCCCTGGCAGAGATTCTCCCGCTGAGCCAGGAAAAACCCTAACCAGAGGCCAGTGGCCGCGAAATAGGCGATCAGCGTGAGGTAAATTAAGGCGTTGCCCATGGGTTGTCTTCGGTCTTTGGTCTTCGGTCTTCGGTTAGTTCAAAGTTCAAGGTTCAAAGGTAAAATAAGCTATATTCCCATCTGCGGTAACTGGCCTAGCTTGACTTCTTCAAGATTTCTTCTATAGTTGCCGCGGACAAAATCTGGCCCAAAATTCCCTGGAGGATTTGCCTTACCTCCTGCTTATCCCCCCGGCTCAGGGCCGGGAGCAAGGGGCTGTCCACCAGGTGTTTAAACAGGACAGCATTTTCCGGGTTTCCCCGCCGGGATTCCAATAAGCGCGTCCGCACCGCCTGCAGCAGGGCCAGATAAGGCCCGTATTCCGGGCCGAAATGCCGCTCCAGTTCCTCCCGGATTTTCCGGGCCAGGGCTGGGGACGCGCCGCCGGTGCTGATGGCCAGGGCCAGCTCCCCCCGGCGCACCTGGGCCGGAACGATGAAGGTGCACAGATCAGGCTGGTCCACAATATTCACCCAGATGCCCCGTGCCTGGGCCGCGGCGCTTACCCTCGCATTGACCGCCATATCATCCGTGGCCCCGATCACCAGGGCCATGCCCTCAACCTGCTCCTCCTGAAAATCACCTGATAGGTGGCTGATTTTGCCTTTGGCGGCTAAATCAGATAAAACCGTAGTGATCTCCGGGCTCACCACCGTCACCCTTGCCCCGGCCTCCAGCAGGTCCAGAACCTTGCGCTCCCCCACAGCGCCGCCCCCCACCACCAGACAGGGTTTATCGACTATCAGAGCAAACACGGGATATGTTTTCATGGCGAGCGAGCAGGATAATTCGGTCCCTGGCAATAAGTCCCTCTTTATTCACTTAATTTAACAGTTTAACAATCCGGGAAGGGGTATGCAAGGAGATAGCGATCTTTCCCAGGCAAATCAATCGCGTTTGCCTTTGCCATTGACAGGGGCCGTCCATCCTGGTTATATGAAACAGCAGGTGGACGCCGGGCTTTTGTGATGTTGGCCCGGGAATCAGAACCATGCCAAATCTTCGTCTTCTCCCATTATTGTTGATTCTGGGGGCTATTGCCTTATTCAGCCACCCCGCGCCGCCGAGTTGGGGGGGAGAAACCGCCATGAGCGTTAGCGAAGCCGATAAAAAACGGCTCCTGGAATTGGCCCGGGCCAGCATCCGGGCGCACCTCAAGGGAGAATCCCTCCCTTCACTGGCAGGCGCGTCCCCGATGTTGTGCGAGCCTCGGGGAGTATTTGTCTCCCTGCACCGCCAGGGACGTCTCCGGGGGTGCATCGGGTACCTGGAGGCCGTCAAGCCCCTGGGGCAGTCGGTGATGGAAATGGCGGCCGCGGCCGCATTCCACGATCCCCGGTTCCGGCCCCTGGGGGAAGAGGAGCTGGCCGACCTGGACGTGGAGATTTCCGTGCTCACCCCCATGCAGCGCGTGGAGAAAGTGGAAACCATCGAGGTGGGCAAACACGGGCTCTACATTGAGAAAGGCCGCTGCCGGGGCCTGCTGCTTCCCCAAGTGGCGGTGGAATACCGTTGGGACCGGACCACCTTTTTAGAGCAGACCTGCTGTAAGGCCGGCCTGCCGCCCCAGGCCTGGAAAGACCCGGACACCCGGATTTTTACTTTTACCGCGGAGATCTTCTCGGACCATGCCCCGGCGCCGCCTAAGTAGGAGCCTCGATTTCCATGACTGTCAATTCTGAACCGCAACCGGAGCGCCGCCTCCCCATCCCTCTGCCTCCGGAGCCCCCCAGCCCCGAAACCGGCGGGCTAACTGCTCTGCTGCGCCAACGCTTAATCCTGGTGGCGGTGGTCATCCTCATCTTTTTGGGTTTTCTGTTTTTTTGGGGCACTTTTCAGAAACTGCATACTCCTGAGGCTCCAGGCATAGCCAAAGAAGAAAAAGCCGAGCCCGCCCCCAAGATAGTTGCTCCTGTTCCTACCCCGGCCCCGGCTCATGAAGCGGCGCCGGAGGCCCCGGCCAAGGCGCTCCCGCATCCCCCTGCGGCGGTAACTCCCCCGGCCAAAGTGGAGCCGGTGAAAGGGGAAATCTTTACTCGCGCTTTGATCAAGATCATGGACGACCAGGTGAACAAGACCATCTTCGGCTGGCGGCCCAACTCCATTATTTTCGGGAAGTTCGGCCTCACCGATAACGTCAACAACATTCAGTTGGGCGTCCTGGAAGTGGCGCGCCGCACGGTGATCGTCCTCAACGAAAATATGACCCGGTTCGCCATCACCGAAGCCTATAACCCCAACATCAACGAAGCCATGAACTTCTTCATGGTCAGCCCCGACAAGTACTGGTTCCCTTCCGCGTCCGGGAAATACCGGGAAGCCCTGGCAGACCTGGAAAAGTACATCGACTCCCTGCGCAAGGGCCGGGCCCGCTTCTATACCCGAGTGGACAACCTCATCGCCCTAGTCGCTGCTTATAAGGACCTCCTGGGCTCCAGCTACCATAATCTCATCAAGGACACGGAAGCCGACGGCTCCCAGGTCTCCTTTTGGGTGGTGGACGACTACTTTTACTTTGCCCAGGGTCTGGCCCTGGCCATGTCCCAGATGCTGGAGGCCGTCAAGGAGGAGTTCCACCAGGAGTTGCAGAAAAAAGGCTCCCTCAAGCTCCTGGAAGACGCCATCCACGCCCTACACTCCGCGTCCCACCTCTCTCCCTGGGTGGTGACCAATGGCGGTAAAGACGGCATCCTGGCCAACCACCGGGCCAATATGTCCACTTACATCGGCGAGGCCGAACACGTCATTGCCACTCTTCAGACCGTCCTGGCAACTAACTGATGGCAACGGAATAGCTTTCAGCTTTCAGCAGTCAGCTTTCAGCTAAAGATTTAACCACAGAGGAACAGAGGGCTCAGAGGTTCAAAGAGAGATTTAAATTTTGGCCTTTGACTCCAGACGCCAAGGGCCAAAATAAAAAACTCTGTGTATCTCTGTGTTCTTTGTGTCTCTGTGGTTATATTTTTTTTAAGCTGAAAGCTGATCGCTGACCGCTGACAGCTAATTCCCTTGAAATTTCCGCCCTTTTGTATTAAGGTGGGGTAATTCTTGTCCAGGAGGGGGAAGATGCTGGTCAGCAAAATCATGAGCGACAATCCGGTGACCATCTCTCCCGACAAGCGGGTGGGCCAGGCCCTGAAATTGATGCAGAAGCACAGCATCCGCCACCTGCCGGTGGTCAAGGACGACCGCCTGGTGGGCTGGATCACCTCCCGGGATTTACGGGAAGTGCTCCTGGCCTCCATGCTGGAAAAGATCACGGTGGAGGACGTGATGCTCAAGTCCCCCATCACCGTCACCCCCGACACCAAGGTGGAGGAGGCGGCCCGGCTGGTTTACGAAAACAAGATCGGGGGCATGCCGGTGCTGGACGGCGGCAAGCTGGTGGGGGTCATCACCCTCATGGACCTCATCTCCGCGTTCCTCTCCATGCTGGGGCTGTTGCGCACCAGTTCCCGGCTGGACCTGCTCCTGGAGGACAAGCCGGAGGCCCTGGAAGAGGCCAGCCGCCTCATCAACGAGGCCGGGGGCCGGGTCATCAACGTGGCCCTGGGCCCGGGCAAGGAAGGCAAACGCCCTTACTATTTCCGCATCATCAAGTGCGACCTGCAACCCATCATCGACACCCTGAAACAACACGGCTTCCAGGTGCTGGATTCTGTTCCCTGAGATTCCCTTGTCTTAGCCGCAAGCCTTAACCTGGCCGCCCACCCCGGTTTTCCAGCCTACTTCCCCCCGGGGGCCCGGAAGTTTTGGAGAGTTGGGGCGTCGGCCGGGACTGCCAGGGGCTGACCGGTGGGGGAGGGTTCACCCTGGGAGCGGGGAAGAGGTCAACCGGGGCCGGTCCGATTGAGACTGCCGGAGGCAGAGGACCTGGAGTTTGGGTTTCGGAAGCCGGATGCAAGGCGGGGGAGATGACCGGAGCCTTCCCCGGAAAGCTGCGGGAGGGAAGGGAGGCTTCGACGCCCGGGTCTATTACAGGACTTCCCTGTTGCTTGGGCCTGACGTTGGTAATGTGAATGGTGCCTTGGCTATCTTTAAAACGCTCGATGTCACGGGCGTGGGCGGCGTGGGCAAATAAGAAACTCAAAGGGATAATGAGGAGTTTTATCCAATTCATACGATCCCTTGCCCTACTCGGTAATCTCTAGTCAGTCATCCGGAGAAATGTCCATAAATGATTAGCTTGACTTAACCCGACATGACTTACGGAATTTTATTCGTAAATATTCTGCTTCATGATGCCGGCCAGAGGAAGGGAGGGGGGAATTTGATTGATGCTATCCCTATCGATGGTATAGATCGGAATTCCCCGCTACCTGGCCAGCGACAGAAACTTTTCGGTGGACACCGGTTTGAGCTGGGATTATGCGGCAGCCTTGGCAACCGCAGTCAGGAAACGGTTTTGGAGGTCACTTTCATCGAAGTTAACTCTGGCCTAATTTGCGTTGTTCCTCACAATACTCGCAGATTTATAGTTTGGCAAAGCCGGCGTCACCTCGGAACCCAAAAAGCTTGAACCGGGTCCACTAGCGCACCCCCATGGGCTTGACGAACTCCAGAGTATCATTGGCGGAAAAACCGTTTCCCGCCTCAGCTTGGCCCTCAGACAGTCACCGCGGCTGTCGGGCCGGGTCAGCGACTGCACCAGGGGGCTGGCCCCGGTATACCGGCCGCTCCGGCACCGCTCAGGGGCCGGGAGGGGGCGGCGGCGGGGTCACCACCTGGACCAGCCGGTTTCCCACCGCGTCGTAAGAATACTGGATGACGGTCCCGTCGTCATACTGCACCTGCACCAGCCGGTTCAGGTTGTCGTAGGTGTATTGGGCAGTGGCGGCGAGGACTGAGTTGGCTAAAATTAAGAAGAATACAATTCCGCAGATGATTATTTTAATAACCTTTTTATCCATAATAATTTCATCCTCCATAAATAAGACTGATAACTCCCCGCGAGATTTGCCGATGAAGTCGGCATTATATAAAATGATTCATTTATTTTTATTAAAGGGATCCCCCCAAATATAGGTAATAATAGCAGCCATTATAAATAAAATTGCACCTGCAAAAAACAAGAAGTTTAATTGAAATTCCTCATTTCGAGTTAAATAAACAATCCATCCGTGAACATTGAGTGGATAAATCCTTCCAATTTCAGGTTGAGGTGTTGGGGGACGTGTGCATATATAATGAAAGTTTAAATATATATTTAATAAAATACATATACTAAAAATTGATAGCATTAATATAGTAATTTTTTTGTAATGTTTTACCATAGCGTTCCTCTAGGAGCAATAATCGTCCCTGTAATATTTGATGAACCTCCAGCTCCTAACCCTGCGCCCAGTGTTAGACCACCACCATAAACATCACCATTAGCGCTAGGCCCGCTAAACATGTTTCCTTCGGCATTTGGTCCCCATCCACCCCCGAGATTTCCACCAAAAAACGGCCCTCGCAGGTCACAAATTGTCTTTGCATTTGACCCCCCGAAGCTGATTCCACCGGAAAGTCTTCCCCCACTACCTAATCCCGGACCTGCCGAGTAATAGGCTCCGTAATTCCCCATACCATCCATAACATAACCGGCTGAGAAAGTAGCACTAAATGAACCAAATTGAAGAGTAAATGATGCACCAACAGATGCAGTCCATAACCCCAATGGGTCAATGAGATTAACAGGATTATTCCCCACAAACCCATACAGATTAATTCCGCCGATCTCTCCTAGGGGGTCTCTGGTCAGCCAGCGGCCCAGGGAGGGGACATAAAAACGATACCCGTAATAAGATAATCCGGTTTTGTCGTCGTATGGTTTGGTGGAAAATTGGAAGGGCTGGTTTACGGAGCCGGTGACGTTTCTGACCTTACCGAAGGGGTCGTACTGGTAGGCGGCAGCCACGGTGGCGTTGCTGTCCAGGAGCGCGGTGACGTTGCCCTTGCCGTCATAGATATAGGAATAATGCGCGCCGCCCTGGTTCAAATGCAGCAACCCGCCGATCCCCCCCGGCAGACCCAGGCCCCAGGTGTACTCGTTGATCACGTTATTGGCCCCGTTCCGTTCCAGCAATACATCAAAGTAACTTGGGATATTGCAGAAGTCCCAGCCTTTGCTGTCGTTCATCATATCAATGACATTGACATATTCACCCCCCCCACTTTTTTAAAAACCAGTTTATTATACTGACACCGATTGCAAGTGTAGGAACGAGCATTAGATAAGTGATGTCGTAGATAGAATATTTTTTTACTAATTTATCTATTATATACATTTCAACTGCAGCCAAAATACATAACATTATAAAACCAACCAAAATAATCAAGATTTTATTATTCATTTGAAAATCCACCCATAATCATTATTTAACGTCATTTGCTTAAAATAACAGCCCCCTAACAAATCCTCCTGTATATGTTGCTCCACCCCAAACAATACCTCCTAGTAAGTTTGAACCCTGAATTGCTAAAGCTGACGGGAAAAATCCCCCAACAATAGCTCCCCCAACTGCGCCCGCCAAAGCTGCTTTTCCTATCGCACCCCAATCCGGGTCTTTGCCACCACAACGAATAGCCCCGCCGGTTTGATTACCGAGTTCTCCTAAAAATCCAGATACCCCCCCAATCACAGCCCCAATTCCCATCCCCACCAAACCAAAACGACCATCCGCATCAATAAAAATAACCGGATTATTCCTCACAAACCCGTACAGATTAATTCCACCTATTTCCCCTATCGGGTCTCTGGTCAGCCATCTGCCTAACCCCGGTACATAAAAACGATACCCGTAATATGATAATCCTGTTTTTTCATCATATGGCTTGGTGGAAAATTGGAAGGGTTGGTTAAGTCCCGGTATGCCAGTCGTAGCCATTAATTTACCGAAGGGGTCATATTGATAAGTCTTGGCTACCTGAGCAGTAACGCCATCCAGAAGAGCAGTAACATTTCCCTTGCCATCGTACAAGTACGAGTAAGAAACTCCAAGCTGGTTGAGATGCAGCAGCCCGCCGATGCCCCCCGGCAGGCCCAGGCCCCAGGTGTATTCGTTGGTCAGGTTGTTGTTCTTGTCCCGTTCCTGGGCCGGCAGGTCCCCATCAAAGATAAACCGGTTCTCCGAGACCAGAACGCTGTTCCGGAAATTCTTTTTCCGCAGGAGGTCTTTCCCCAGGTAGTAGTATTCGCTCTTATTTACCACGCCTGCGCCGTCGGTGTAAGTGAGGTTCATGAGGCGGTTACTGCCGTCATATGCCGCGGTGAAGGCGTAACCTTCCGGGGTGTAGCCCTGGGTCAGGTTCCCCGAGGCGTCATGGGTAAAGTTTTTGGTCCCGGGATCGGTCAACTGGGTCAGGGCGTTGACGTTATTATAGGTATAGTTCACCAGCGCATCGGTATAGGGCGCGGGCGCTGCGGGTTCCACCGCGGCTTCGCTATTCCGCAGGTCCTGGGCGTTATAGGTATAAGCGTAACTGCTGATCACCGTCTCCCCCACCCTGGTGGTCATCTGGGTCAACCGGTTGAGGATATCATATTCATAAGTGGTCACCGCGCCGTCAGGCCTACTCAGCGACTGCACCAAAGGACTGGCCCCGGTATAGGCGTAAGTGTGTCTGTTTTTAAATTCATCGGCTTGGGTTTGGTGCGGCATTAAGATGGCGCTATTTCGGCTTGCGCAGTTTACTTACGGGCTATTCGAATCACTACTTGCTCCGCCCGGGGGTGCGGAGGTTTTGGAGGGTTGGCGCGTCGGCGGGGACTTCCGGGGACAGGCAGGCGCAGGCGTCTCGCTCGCTTCGTTAACCGCACAGGCTGGCAAGCCTGTGGGGTACCGCTCTTGCGGACTTTTCAGGATAAATTTCGACGTCCTCATATTAGAAATGGGGATACTTTCTTTTCCCAGGAGATTCAGATAGAATTCCATAAAACGCCTAGACAAAAAACTTTATACGAGGTTGGGAGAGGTAAGGTTTCCCCGGCCCTCCCACAAAAATCGCAAAACCATGACGCAGCGTGAAGCAGCCCTGGCGGGTAAAATCACCAAGGCCATGACCCAGGCGGCCCGGAAAGAGGGGCTGGCCCCGGAGGTCATCCGCCAGGGTCTTTTGTCGGGCACCCTGGTGGTGCCCGCCAACCCCGGGCACGGTAACCTGTCTCCGGTGGCCATCGGTAAGGGCGTCAAGGTAAAGATCAACGCCAATATCGGCACCTCCCCCCACGACGTCAGCCTGGAGAAGGAACAGGACAAGCTGGCCGCGGCCCTGCGCTATGGCGCGGACGCGGTCATGGACCTCTCCACCGGCGGCCCCCTGGATGAGCTGCGCACCACGCTCTTGTCACAATGCCCCGCGCCCTTCGGCACGGTGCCCATCTACCAGGTAATGACCGAGGCAAAGAGCCTGGAGGAAGTCAAAGGCGGCTGGTTCCTGGAGATGGTGGAACACCACGCCCAACAAGGGGTGGATTTCGTCACCGTGCACTGCGGCGTTACCAGGAAGGCGCTGCCTTTGTTGGCCAAACGGGTTACCGGCGTGGTCTCCCGGGGGGGAGCTTTCTTGACCGCGTGGATGCGGCGGCATCAGCGGGAAAATCCTTTATACGAGCAATATGACCGGCTCCTGGAGATCGCCAAGGCCCATGACGTCACCCTGTCTTTAGGTGACGGCCTCCGCCCCGGTTGCCTGGCCGACGCCACGGATAAAGCCCAGCTCCACGAATTGAAAATCCTGGGAGAATTGACCAAGCGGGCCTGGGCCAAAGGCGTGCAGGTGATGGTGGAAGGCCCGGGCCACCTGCCCCTTAAGGCCATCAAGAAAAACGTGCGCCTCCAGCAAAAGTACTGTCAAAACGCCCCGTTTTACGTCCTGGGGCCATTGGTCACGGACGTGGCTTCCGGTTACGACCACATCGCCGGGGCCATCGGCGGGGCCCTGGCCGCCACGGAAGGGGCTTCCTTCCTCTGCTACGTCACCCCCGCGGAACACCTGAAGCTGCCGGAGGTGGAGGACGTCATCGACGGGGTGGTGGCCTCCCGCATCGCCGCGCACGCCGCGGACATCGCCAACGGCATTCCAGGGGCTGCAGATTGGGACCTGAAGATGTCCAAAGCCCGCCGGGCCCTGGACTGGCAGACCCAGATCAAGCTCTCCATCAACCCCGACAAGGCGCAACGCTACCGGGAACTGAGCCAGGCCAAGGAAGACCAGTGCACCATGTGCGGCAAGTTCTGCGCCATGAAGGTCTTCGATGAGAAATTTGAAGGTTAACATCCCCAACCCCCGGCTGCTTTAAAAGATAGTCCTCACGCCAAGGCGCAAAGTAAGACGCATATATCAGGAATGTCAATGTGCGTCCTACACATCAAAAATTTTATCAGTTGTCTCGCCAAGTTGACCGGATTATTTTCTAGCCACAGGAAAAGATCATGAAACTGATAACGGAGGGATAGAGCAGGCGCAGACGCTGCCGGTCCTCCTCAATCTCATAAGCAACAAATGGGCACGGCTCACCGTGCCCTTTTTTTTTGCTGATCCATGATTATCTAAAAAAAACCTTGCCCGTGGGGAAATTTTGCTTTCTGAGCCTTGCAATAACCGCAGGGAAAATATATGCTAAGGTGCATTGTTATGAAATATCCAAACTACTAAATAGATAGACAATGAAAGGACCTATCATGGCCGGGAAATCCACTCTGAGGTGGGCCGTCCTGGGACTGGCCCTGGCCGCGGGGTTGGCGCTGGCGCCGGCGGTTCTCAGCGCCAAGACCCAGCCCCATGAGCCCTTCCATCTGCTGACGGAAGACGGCAAGATCATTAATCCCCTCACCGGCGAAAACGCCGACCAGCCTTACAGTCCCCGGCAGACCTGCGGCACCAGCAACTGCCATAATTACGACCAGATCACGAAAGGTTACCATTTCCAGCAGGGCTGGGAGAAGGTCAAGGACGACTTCAACAAAAAGAAACCGTGGGTTCTGTCCGACGGCATGATGGGGAAGTTCTGACCGCCTTCTTTTCGCCAGTTGGCGAAAAAAAAGAACGACAACCCTGATCAGATTGACATGACCCCCTTCATGTTCGCCATGGCCGGGGACCCCAAAAACCCCGCCATGCCCGGCTGCGGGAGCTGCCACCCCGGGGGCGGGGGCCTGGAGTTCGACCGGGACGGCAAACGCTACGACCAGCGCCTCAAGGCCGAGCCCGGGTTAGCCCAATCACTGGACGGCGACTACTTTAAAAGCGCCTGGGACAAAACCGGGGTGGTGGAAGCGGATTGTTTCGTCTGCCACCTGCCGGGCTACAACTTCAAAGACCGGATGAAGCAGTTGATCTTCCAGAATTTTAAATGGGCTTCCACTTCCGCGTCGGGGATCGCCCAGGTCACCGGGACCATCCGGGAGGGCCAGACCCCGAAGGTGGTCTATAACAAACGCCTCTTCAATGACGACGGCAAAATCCAACTGGACATTTCCGGACCGCCGCCGTCGGAGAACTGCACCTTCTGCCACAGCTTCTCCGACATGCGCAAACGGGGCTTTTCCTGGAACGACCGCATCAACCATGACGTCCACAATCTCCGGGGCATGGAGTGCTCCCAATGCCATTGGGCCATTGACAAGGAGCACAACTTCGCCAAGGGCGACGAAAACGTTTCCTCGGTGCGCAATGACCTGGACAATACCATGAAGAACTGCCAGCAGTGCCACGAGCAGGGCTTCATGGGCGCGCCCCGGCCGGCGCATCTGTCCATCCGCCCCAATCACTTGGAGAAGCTGGCCTGCGAAACCTGCCACATCCCGGTTTTGCACCGGGCTGCGGCCGAGGGCTTCGACGTCACCACCGGCATGTTGGTCAATTACCCCAAGCTGGGGTCCAAGAAGGTGGGAGATTTTTTCGACTGGAAACCCCGCTATGCCCGCAAGCACAAGGACGGCAAGGTCTGGCCGGTGAACAACCTGCTGCCCACCATTTACACCAACCAGGATAAGGACGGCATTTATTACCCCCTCTACGCCTGGGAGATCGGCAAGGGCTATGAGAAGATCAAGGGCCAGTTAAAGGGGAAACAGCCCAACAAGCCGGAACTCCACACCCCCGAAGAAATCAAGTTGATGCTCACCGCGCTGGCGGAGACGCTGAAAGGCAACAAGCGGTTTCAGCAGGTAAAACCCTCGTATCACAAGGGCGGCCAGATTCATTATTTGAACGATAAGGGCGAAATTGTCACCGCCAAGGATGAGACCTGGTGCGGCGAAGGCGAGGGTTTCAACATCAACCACAACGTGGCCCCGGCCAGCCTGGCCCTGGGCGCCAACGGCTGCGCCGACTGCCACTCCGACAGCGGCCAGATCTTCACCGGGAAGATCGTGGTGGACCTCTTCGGCGACGACGGCAAGCCCAGGTTTGTCGCCGCCGGGACCCTCATCGGCAGCGCTAACTGGGCCTTCCAACTTAACAAGATTTATCAGTTGTACATTACGCCCATTGTGAGTTGGGGCATTCTCCTCCTGGTGTTTACCCTGGTGCTGCATTACACTGGCCAGGGCCCCAAGGTCGCGGATTTTTACGGCGCGCCCGCGGAGATCGTGCGCTTCAGCCTGAAGGAGCGCCGGACCCACCTCATCCGCATGTTGAGCTTCCTGGTGCTCCTATTCACTGGGTTCATCTTCTTCTATAACAACGTCACCCTGCTGCGGGCCTTCTTCAGCTCGGGGAAGGAAGCGGTAGTCTACCACTGGGTGGCGGGTCTGATCTTTGTGGCCGCGTCCCTGACAAGCCTGGGGTTGTGGTATAAGGACGCCCGCTTTGCCCCCTATGATAAGGAATGGCTGGCGAAACACGGAGGGTACTTCGGCGGCAAAGAGGTGGAGGTCCCGGCAGGGCGGCTCAATGCAGGCCAGAAGATCTTTTTCTGGCTGACGCTGATTCTCAGCTTGATCATGGGGCTTACGGGAATTCTCATGATCTTCAAGAACAGCCTGCCGGTGACCCTGAACTTCGTGCTCTCTACTATGCACGGGTTCTTCGCCATCATCATGGTGGCCGCGGTCATCGCCCACGCCTACCTGGGAACCATCGCCAACCCCGGCACCTGGCGGGCCCTGGTGGACGGCAAGGTGAGCCGTTCCTGGGCCAAGAAGCATCACTCGGAATGGTATCGGGAGATGGGCGAAAAGTAGGAATAGGCCTGAGATAAGGCGATTTGAGGGGAGGCTGGAGAATCTTGAGAATGAGGTTCTCCCCTCCCCTCAAATTTGCCGCCAGGGGCGCGGCAAATTTTTCGCTAGATACCCCCTTGAACGACAAGCTCAAGCGTTAAGCACTCCTTCCCCTCCCCTTTTTCTTCCCTCCCTTGGCGGTTTGGCGCCATCTAATTTATCCGGCTGATAAGGCGGTTGCGGCCTTGTGAAAAGGTTATCTTGGGGAAAGGCCGGGAATCATCTGTTCCAGGCCTAAAATTTGCACCCCCTACTGTGTAGAAAAAAATTATTTATAAGGGCGGAAGGATAATGAAGACGATTGTTTCGGTCCTGGTAGAAAGCCCCATTTACTTTACCCTGCCCCTGGAAGATCGTTATGGGCTGGTAAGGAGGCTGCTGGACGGAGAAAAAGAAATCGATTTTACCGCCATGAACCTGAAATTGAACGAATTCCTAAAAGGCAAAAGCCAAACCGACTGAAGAGCCTGATCCTTTTGAGGGGGCGGGTTCTTTAGTCGCACCGGTAGCAGGCTGCAAAGAGGCTTTCTACCAAAGGAGATGGAAATGGAAACCAAGAACTGCCCCCAAAACCAAATGAATTGCCGCCACCAAGCCCCGCTCTGGCAGACCCGGATGACGATTATCCCGGAGACTATGGGATTTTTGATCAGCTGTGACATGCGCCTGATGCCCATGGGGGAATTCCTCCACGTGGCGAAGATCATGCATCAGGCCGCGGTGAATTACCTAAAGGAAGAGGGCATTATCATCGAAACCCGGGAACCGGGATTGAGGCTGGTAAAAAACTAAGGCTTGGTCTGGTGAAATTATCCTAACGTTTCGGGGGAGGGACTCCACCATGTTTCCCAACTCGCTCATGAATCAGGGGTCAGGTTACGGTAATTTATTTTCTGGCCCTTGATCCCTGACCCCTGACCCCTGTCACCTATTTCCCGGTCAGTTCCTTGATTTCTTCTCTGGCGTGCTCCATTTCCTGGACCTGCTCTTTATCCAGGCGTAGGAGCATGGTCTGAAATTCCCCCACGTGGGTCTTCTCTTCCTTGGCGATGTCCAGGAAGACCTTTTTGATGTCCGCGTCGTCGCTCAGGGCCGCGAGTTGTTCATAGAGGTTGATGGCGTCCAATTCGGCGATGATGGCGACCCGCAGGAGTTCCTGGTTCAAAGTTTTTTTGGTGAGTTTGCTCAAATCCGCCGGGATTTTGGATAACATGGCTCACTCCTTGGAATCTGGAAATTGAGGTTGTTAATTGCCGTTTCTTGAGGCAAAGTAAGCATGTCGGCGGAAAACGTCAAGATAATATTTCCGGAGGCGAATTTCTGGGTGCATTAAAGACCTGATAAAATGGTTTGAATAAGTGTCAGGCTGCCGCAGGCCAGACGTTAGGGAAACCCAGGCGTCGAGGCCAGCAACAAAAAATAATAAAATAACAGCCTTGGCGCGCCGGATTTTGCCAGCCCCCGGTGTTTTAATTAATGTAGAGGTTTTATTTGAGGGGATAAGGAAGAGTGAAGGCAAATTGTGAACAGGTGCAGGGGCGGCTGTCCGCCTGGCTGGACGGCGAATTGGCGGCTGAGGAAAGAGAACTGGTGGCCGCGCACCTAGAAGTTTGCCCCGGGTGCCAGAAGGAACTGGCTCTCCTGGAACGGCTGGACCTGGCCCTGGGGACGCTGGAAGTCCCGCTGCCGGCAAAATTCCCGGAACGAGTCCTGGACCGGCTCCAGCCCCGCCGCCGCTACTGGTGGCAGTCTCTGGCCATGGCCGCGTCTTTAATTATCGGCATTGTTTTGGGCGGCTCCCTGGCCCGGGATTTTTATCCTCACTCCACCTCTAACGGCGACGGTGAAGTCCTGGCCCTGGAAGAATTCCATGACTTTCCCCAGGGATCCCTGGGCGCGGTGATGGTCTCTTACCAAGGGGATGAGATTAACGGCTCATGAAACGGAACTGGTTATTATATTTGGTAATTTTTTCCCTGGCCCTCAATTTCGGGACCATCGGCGCGTTTGCCTACCTGCGTTACCAGGACCGGCAGGCGGTCGGCAAAGAAGCGCCGGCCCCCCCGGGGCCTATGGGTTTGCGGGACCTGTGGCTGGCCCTGAACCTGGATCAGGAGCAGCGGCAGACCCTGCGCCGCCTGGCCCCGGAGCATCGCCGCCGGGTGGGGCAGTTGCGCCGGGAGATGGCGGCCAAACGCCAGGAGCTTTTTGAACAGCTCAAGGGTGAGCAACCGGACTGGAGCGCCATCCAGGGAAAGATCCGGGAGATCAGCGCCCAACAAGGAAAGCTCGAAGAAGAAATAGTGCAATTTCTCCTGGAATGCAAAAAGCACCTGAAGCCGGAGCAACACGCGGCCTTTATCACCCTGGTGGAACGCCGGTTGTGCAGTCCCCGGGGGGACGCTTGCGGCCCCGTGATGGGTCCTCATCGGCCCCATGGCGGGCCGGGTAAAGGCCGGGGGCCTGGACCGCATGGAGGTCCTCCGCCACCGCCTCCGCCCCCCGAAGAGCGCTAAAAATTTTTGCAGTATTATTTGAATAGGATAACTAAAGGAGATTGGCGATGAAGACGAATAAACGGCTGGTTGCCGGATTGGTTTTGGCTTTGGCGGGAACCATGCTTTGGGCAAACCTCAGTTTGGCCCAAGGTCGGGGCGGCGGCCGCGTCGCCGGATGCCCGTGGAACCAGGCCTCCCAGAACAACTGGCAGGGGCGGGGACAGGGCAATCCCAACTGCCCTTACTATCCCGGGGGCCGCGGCGGCTCCCAGGGCCAGGGCCCTAATACCCAAGGCTTTCAAGGGCCCAGGGGACCCCAGGGGAGTGGCCCGAATCCTCAGGCCAACAACCCTAACGTCAATCAATAGCGCTTTTTCGAAATATACCTAAGCAAAGGGGAGGAACCGGCTCTCGGCCAGGTTCCTCCCCTTTGTTTTAATTAATATTCCTGGAGCAGGTAATCCTGGTTCCAGGACCAATCAGCTTAACCGCAGGAGGTGCCGCAGTCCGTGGAAGAGCAGCCGCAGCCGCAACTCTGCGGCTGAGTGGGATGATCAGTGATGCCCGCCACCTTAATGGTAAACACCAGGGTCTTGCCGGCCAGAGGATGGTTGAAATCCACTTTAAACTTGTCCTCGGTCACTTCCAGGACCTGGGCGGGCATGGGCCCCCGGGGGCTGGAAAATTGCAGCATCTGGCCCACTTCCACCTTTTGGCCGCCCAGCATTTCAGTGGAAAATTCCCGTTCCATTTCGTCCCGGCGCTCGCCGTAGGCCTGGTCCGGGGTTAGAACCACCTTTTTTTCCTCATCGATTTCCATGCCCATGATGGCGTCGTTGAAGCCGGGGATAACCATGCCGCCGCCCGCCTGGAACTCCAGAGGGGCCCGGCCTTCGCTACTATCGAAGACGTCGCCGTTTTCCAGGGCGCCGATGTAATGTACCTGTACATAATTGCCATTTTTAACTTTAGCCATAACATACTCCTTTTGGGATTGAAGCGGGAGGAAGGCGCCTCCGCCTGCCGGCTGCTGCCGCTAAAATAGCCGCAGCAGGCCAACCAGCGGATCCCGCAAATAGACCGTAGCCGGTCTGAAAGAGGTCCGGAGACCTGCGAAAAGGCCAGGAAACTTCGCCCAACCTCCATCAAGGACAAGAGACGCCCGCGGTTAGAGTTTTACCACGTTCTGGGCCTGGGGTCCCTTTTTTCCTTCCACTATCTCAAATTCCACTTCCTGGTCTTCTTCCAGCGTGCGGAAGCCTTCGCCAACAATGTTGCTGTGATGCACAAAGACATCCGGACCGCCTTCCTGGGAAATAAACCCGTAGCCCTTGGCATCGCTGAACCACTTTACCTTACCTTTAACTCGCATTCTTAAAACCTCCCCAAAATCCCCCATTGAATGGGGCGCACCCAGGTAAAAAAAAAGGGAACGACCGGCAAACCGTTCCCCTGCTGGCCTAGCTATGGCAACGTTTCCACCTGTGGTGTTAATTAAATTTTATAAAAACAAACTTTTTTGTCAAATAATAAGTCGGAAGATTTTCCATTCTCTCAAAAAAATAACCAAAGCCTCATCCCGGCAGATAATGCTGTTAGCCAAAGCCGGGGATCAGCCGCTATATTTATTGAAGCCCAGGGTCAATAGTTCTTCAGCCACTTGTTGTTCAAAGGATTTATCGGTTATCGATACTAGATAGGATTGATCGTTGATGACAATATCCATCCATTTAAATCCCTGGCGATCCTCATAAAGGCTGAAAGAAGCCGCTACCCCCGGGCGAAACTTGACCAACCGGCAATAGAGTTTTATCTCTTGGCCGTCCGCCAGTTTGAACCTTCTTATTCTGAAACTGTTATCCGCTAGTTGCATCGGCATTTTCCTTGGCCGATTCTCAGGGCTTGAGCAGACTTCTTTCCGGTGGCTTCCTGATGTTATTTTATCAATTTCACCAAGCTCCTTCCAATCATATTTAAGAATCACTATTACGTTAGGAAATATTGCCTAGATTTAAATAGGCAATAGTGCCTATTGTTTTATCAAAATCCGGTCATATAATTGGGACAAGGAGAGAACTGTAAGAGGAAATTTGGACTAAATTAGTATCCAGTACGCTTGGCCCTCTCTGACGTAGAGGAGAAAAACTATGAAAAGAATTAGGAGAGATCAGAAAGAAATCCTAACCAGATGTTGCTCCTGTCAAAAAATTCAGGATAATCTGGGTGAATGGCGAGATTTGCCAGAACTCCGCCTGGACCTGAAGAACACCTTATTTTCCCACAGTGTTTGTCCTGCTTGTCTGGTAGACCTTTATCCGGAATTCGCTTCCACCATCGGGTTAAATCTCTAACCTCAAATCGCAGCCGGACCGCCCCGGGCTCCCCAGGCTCCAACCCCTCTATTCTTAACCTTTTTCGTCCGCGTTCTTCGCAACCGGCCTCCCATTAATCGCAATAGTTTTAAAGGCACTAACCCCATTGATCTTTTATGGAAAGCGAAAAGCGAGAAGCGGAAAGCGGAAAAAATGGCGGAAGTGCATGGGAATCGAACCCACCTACCGCCTTCCTCAGACGGCACACCGGATTTGAAGTCCGGGGGCCCCACCAGTGAGCCTTGCACTTCCGCGGATGACAAAAACTCTTATCAAATTATACCATAGATAGGATTTTCTCAAGCATGGCGGGGAGAAAAAGGTGGGCTTGCGGGTGCCGGTAAGGATCGTGGCAGCGGGAAAGCCTTCAGGCAGCAATTTGCTGAAGGCTGTTCAAACAAAAGGTAGATGGCTGGGGGACTAGGATTCGAACCTAGATCGGCGACTCCAAAGGCCGCTGTCCTGCCATTGGACGATCCCCCAGGAGGGTTGGAGGAGAAAAGGAACTCTCCACCTGAAAATTATTACCGCCACTAATCGGGATTGCAAGTATTTTGCGATCGATATGCGCTAATCTAGAGTGGATGGGGAGGCCCACCAGGCCGCATAATAAGTAATCAGTGATCAGTAATCAGTAACGCTAATTCTTTTTCTGATCACTGATCACTGATCACTCTTTTTACTGGCCCCTGATCCCTGCCCCCTGCCTCTACCCCAACGCATTCAGCATCAAGGTAATGGGCTTGTCCTCCGCGCTGGCGCCCTGGAACTGGATGGGGCCGGGGAAGCGGTAGTCGTCCTCCAGGGCCCACTTCTGTCTTTCTTTTTCGAGAATCTTGAAGGCCGGGCTATCCAGGTCCACCTTTTGTTTCTGGATGACCAGCTCCAGGCGGCCAATGCGCTCTTCCAGGTGCATCAGGGGCGCCAGGGGAATGCCTACGGGTTGCCACTGTTCCACGGGCAGGTGCAGGTCTTTGATGGCCGCCATGTAGCCCGTGGCCCCGTTGGCCAGGAGGCTGTACGCCGCGTGTCCCAAATTATAGGTGTAATCGCAGTCGAACTTGGTGGGGAAGGTGCCCCGGCCGTCATAGCCGTAATAGTGATTCTGGGTGCGGAAAGTCCCCTTATAAATCCCCTTGGAGCGCTGTTTGCGCAGATAGGTGGCCACCATGCCCAAGAGGATTTTTTCCGTGTTCACCTGGGCGTATTGAAAATTGCCGTGGCTGTCCCGGGGCAGCAGCACGCCCCGCTGCAACTCCGGGGGCAGGCCCAAAAAGACCCGGCTGTCATAGTCCCGCCAGATGTCGTTGTTATCGATGAGCTGCACCTGGTCTTCGAAAGAGAGGTTGTGAAAAGACTCTCCTTCGTGGGCCTCCCGGTTGTAAACCGCGATGATGTGGCTGATCTTGATAATCAAGGCGTTGATTTCATGAATGAATTCCAGGATGCCTTCGGGGATCAGGATGGTGCCGTAGTTTTTCCCCAGATTCGCCCGGGCCACCACCACGTCGGCGATGAGGCGCACCACGTTGTGAATGGTCAGCTCCCGTTCTTCGATCTCCTCGCCGATGAGAATGACGTTAGGATGGGTCTGGAAGGCCACCTCCAGAGCGATATGGGAGGCGCTGCGGCCCATGAGGCGGTTGAAGTGCCAGTACTTGAGGTCGGACTTGCAGTCGGAATTGAGGTTGCCGATCTCCGTGGCAAAGGCCAGGCAGGCGGAATGATATCCGAAAGGAATCTGGCACAGCCCCGGCACCTGGAGATCCCCGTCGATGGTCTTGGGGATGCCGATGACTTGCACGTCTAGATCCCGCATGTTCTCCGCCAGGAACGCGGAGTTGGTGTTGGAATCGTCACCGCCCACCACTACCAGGCCGGAGAGTTTTAGGGTTGCGCAGGTCTGGCGGCATTGCTCCATTTTCTGGGGATTGTCGATCTTATCCCGCCCGGTCCCCAGCATATGAAAGCCGCCGGAATTTTTGTATTGCGCCACCATCTCCTGGCTGACTTCCACGTGCTTGTTGGTCATGATCCCCTTAGGCCCGGCCAAAAACCCCAGGACCCGGTTCTCCGGATGGGCCCTTTTCGCGGCCTCGAACAACCCAGCAATGACGTTATGGCCGCCGGGGGCCGGGCCGCCGGAGAGCACGATGCCGATATTCCGGGGCGAATCCCATAAGGGCTTATCCGGCGCGGGCACGACTTCCAGGAGCTTATTCTGGCTGACGAAGGGCAGTTGCTCCCGGGCCACCTTCAAGACCTCCAACTCCCCGCCATCCGCGGGCCGGGTGGCGCCGGCGCTTTGCAGGCACGGGCAAAGCGGGGGCTGATAAGCCCGCCGTTCCCCGCAAATGGGACTCTCCGCCTGCAACAACCCCGCAATTATGGTCTCCGGCTCCATAACCTGCCCCGGGGCCTTGGTCCTGGCTTCCATTTTTGTGTCTCCTTATTCCTTCTGGCGGGGCCGCGCTCCCAGGTTTTTCCCAGGGGCGAGACTGCATCCGCCTGTTAACTGGTAATAATATTCTAACTTAAGACAAAATGTCCATAAAAGGAAGGGGCTAGCCGGGGAGGTCGCCTTTGAAAACCTAGAGGCCGGGTGATAGATGAGAAAAAGATTTGGGAGCAGAGACAGGCGCGGCACAGGCTGGAACGCCTATGCCGCCACCTATATGCGGGTTGGGAGGGGGGTGTGGGGGGAGGGCAGGGAGATCATCTCCCTGGCCCTCCCCCCACAATTCTTTCCTCAAACTTCTACCTCTTCCTCCAAGCCTCCCAGTTGGGGCGGCCCTGGGAATCCCGAAGGTGGAGAACGTAGTCTCCCTTGGTCAGGTCGTAGGCGACCACCCGGTGCTTGCCCTCCACCATCTTTTCGCACATACCCTTGACCCGCACCTCATCACCGGGTTTAAGTTCGAACTCCTGGCGCTCCAGGTACCAGACCGGCCCCAGATGGACGTGCACCTGCCCCATGGCCTTGGTGTCCAGCACCAGGGCCATGCCCGGGTACATGCCTTCTTCCAGGGTTTCGGTGAGGATGCGCACCACTTTGCCTTTCTCGTCAAAGGGCTTGCAGCCGTCTTTCATGGGACAGACATAGGGTGAATAGGGACAGGGCCGGAAGCCCTGGCCCCGGCCCTGGGCTCCGGAATCGAGAGGCAGAATCAAGGCGATCAAAGCCGCGGCCAAACCGATAAACATCAATTGAAGCCGCTGCATGAGGAAATCTCCTTAATGCGTAATTATTTCATGGTCATGGTAACGTTTTCCCCCCTCACCCTGGCCCTCTCCCCCCCGCCGGGGGGAGAGGGAAATAACTGGCATATCCATAAGATATAAACTCATGGATAATGGACAACCTGGCGGGAGGGGTTTTTAAGTCCCCCTTTTCTAAAGGGGGATTTAGGGGGATTTTAGAGGCCCATATAAAATCCCCCTGGCCCCCCTTTAGAAAAGGGGGGAAATACCGGGTTTAGAAAGCATAAACCATGGATAAAAGCGGCGTAATATTGCCGCTGGTGTTTTTTCCGGCCAGGTCGATGTTCACTCCCAGGGCCAGGGAGAACTTGTCCGTGGCCATGTATTCGATCCCCGGCAAGAGGGACACCAGAGCGGTGGGCTGGGCGTTGGCCTTGGGCCCCACCAGCCGCCCTGCGTCCCAGGTGCTGGTCAGCTCCAGCAAGGCCACCCATTTCTTGGTGAGGGGGTATTCCACGGCCAGGTTCCCGGTGATGAAATCCCGGGGGTGGTTCCGCCGCTGGATGGGGTTGCCGTCTTCATCCGCCTCATCAGTGGTGAAATCGGTCTGCCAAGTATAATAAAAATTACCATAAAAAATGAACGGCTTCATGTACTTGGACAAATTTAAGCCGGTGGTGAAGGCGTAACTGCCTCCGCCGATGGCGTCGGTCCCCAGCCGTCCGGGATTGAGGCGCCGGAAGTGGCCGGTGGGGAAGGTGGGGGCAAAAATGGCGCTCACCGTGGGGGCCACGGGGCCTTCCTCCACCAGGCGATATTTAAAGGTCAGGTTGATATCGCCGATGCCTGCGAAATTCGCGGCCCTCTCCCCATTCGGCCCCGGTGTATCGACTTTACCGGCCCAGTTGTAGATGAAGGGAATCACCGTGTACACTTCCAGATTATTCCAAAGACCGTAGGTGAACTTCCAACTCATGCCGAAGGACTGAAAATCGCCGCCCGCCGAAACCCGCCGCCAACTGGGAGAGAAATTATGGGTGGTAAAGCTCAAACCCCAGGTGGGCTGGATGGCGAACTTGCCCTTCTCGATGGGGATGGCGGTGTCCGTAATAATGGGCCCGAAAGTGGAGGGACATTCGTCACCCTTGGACTCCTCTTTCTTTTCTTCCGTCTCCTCTTTTTTCCCTTCCTCCTTATTTCCTTCTGCAGGAGCGATCTTGCCCTCTTCTTTCGAGGGAGCTCCCTTTTGGATTTCTTTGGGGCCGATGTCCGCAGAGGTTGTCGCCACGTTCCATCCCATCATTATCGCCATGGCCGTCAGTAGGACCATCAGCCTTCCACATGTCCGCAACATCAAACTTCTCCTTTCCAGACTTTTTTCATTGTTTTCATTTTTTGCCCACTTCTGGGGCAAGGATTTAAAAAGAGCCTCGAATTTCCTGCCCTTCCGGGGTGCGGGTCTGGTCCTGAAGGTCCGGCGGTCCTCCGGTTCCTTACAAGGTTTTCAGCGCCTGGGCCAGGTGGTCCAGAAAGATATTGACGATCCCTTCCTGGTAGCCCAGCCCGTTGGTGACTCCCTCCAGGCGATAGGCTTTCTGCCGCAGCAGCTCGGATTTCCAACTCTCCGGGTCGTCCCCCAACATATCCTTGGCCACGTGTTCCCCGGCCACAAACATGAAGGGCATCAGCACCACCGAGTTGGCCCCGGATTTCTGGACCGCGGCCAGGGCCTCCTGCCTGGTTGGTTTCCCGGACACCGTGCCAAGAAAGATATTTGGGTATTGGGACCGGAGCAACTTGTCAAAGGCCAGGTAGGCTTCCTCCCCTTGGGTAATGGGGCTGCCGTGGGCCACCAGGACTACCGCGGTATTTTTTAAGTCTTTGGGGAAAGTTCGGGCCAGGGCTTTAAGCGTCCGCTCTTGATCTTCCTTACTGCTTAACAAAGGCTTTCCCAGGGCGACCTCCAGGCCGGGCACCTTTTTGCTTTCCGCCACGATTTTCTTTTCCCACTCCTCCCCCGGCACAATATGGAGGGACTGGACGGCCACCCGGGTATAGCCCGCGGCTTTCAGATCCCGCAAGGTGGTGGGCAGATCATTGAGCTTTTGACCCTTTTCCTGGGCCACCTTGCCCCGGACTTTATGAGAGGTGAAGGCCCAACGAATCTCGTATCCCGGAAAACGTTTTTTCACCTGCTGCTCAAAGTGTTGATAGGTATCGAAGGCCGCGGTGCTGGTGCCGAACGCGGTCAGCACGATCGCGGGTTTGGCGGTGTCGGCCGCGTTCAGAGTCCAGGGGGCGCTGCTCATGGCGAGAACCAGCGCCAAAGATAGCCAACCTAACATGATCCGCTTTTTCATGGTTTCCTCCCGTGGCTGATTTTTTCTCCAAAAAAAAATCCTTAAGTCACTAAGACTTAAGGATTGCACCCAGCTTCTTGATCCTTAATGCGGCTCGGGCCCTATTTTCCGCGTAGGGCTTAAAGCCTCTTATCCGGGCAGGTCTTCTGACTTCCGGATCAACCTAGTTCCTGCGCCTTCCCATCTCGCTTCTGCAAGACAGTGGCTCGTGCAGGTTTCGTCCCCGGTTACAGCGGCGGGACCGCGCCGGTTTTGCACCGGCTTCCCTATTATGCCCTATATGGGCACCCGAATACTTTTGGACACAACATATATAAAGTGGGTGCAACCCGTCAAGAAAAAATCAGCACTGCCGGAAGATTTTCCTAGAGGTTTTTATTCTCTGCTTTGGTGGAACAAGTATGGGAATCGCAGCCCGGACAAAATCCCTTCTTTTTCCACACGGATCGGTAAAGGAGGTAAATGGAGCCGATAATGAGAGCCCCTGCCAAGAAAAGATCCGTCCAACTCATATATGTTATCCTCCCAGTCCCAGCAGTTTCCCGCCCTGGAAGATGACGCAGGCCACCAGCCAAGCCAGGGCCGTGCCATAAGCGAAGGCCACGCCGAACCACTTCCAGGTGCCGAACTCATGGCGGAAGGCCACGGCCACCACCATGCAGGGCATGTACAGGAGCACGAAGGCCATGAAGGCATAGGCGCTTAAAGGCGTGAACTTATCCTGAATCACCGACTTCAGGGGCTTGGCTTTCTCCTTTTCCTCCGCGGCCAGCTTGGCGACCCCGAAGGAAGAAAAGACGTTCATGAACGCCTCTTTGCCCGCGCCCAGGAAAGAGACGCCGATTTCTTTCAAATCTTCACCCAAAGTGGGGGGCTCTTCCTTTTTCTCTTCATCCTTTTTGGGAATATAAATCTCCCCCATGGTGCCCACCACGATCTCCTTGGCGATCACCCCGGTGATCAGGGAAGCCGCGGCTTCCCAGTTGCCGAAGCCCAGAGGTTCCAAGGCCGGGGCGATGACCGCACCCGCCTGGCCGAGATAAGAGTCCTTCTTGTTTTCCACGCCCCAGGGCAGGTTCAACAGAAACCAGGTGAGGACCGAAACCGCGAAGATGTAAGTCCCGGCCTTGATGAGGAAGTGCTTGCCCTTTTCCCAGGTATGGATGAGCAAACTGCGCATCCCCGGCAACCGGTAAGGAGGAAGCTCCATAATAAATAAGGGGTATTCACCCTTAAACAGGGTCCGCTTGAAGACAATCCCCACCAGCACGGCCAGGACGATGCCCAGGACATAGAGCGACCAGATGACCGTGCCCGAGTGGGCGGCAAAGAAGGCCCCGGCAAAAAGCACATACACCGGCAGCCGGGCCCCGCAGGACATCAGCGGCACCAAGAGAGCGGTGAGCACCTTGTCCCGGGGGTTTTCCAGGGTGCGGGTGGCGTAGATGGCCGGGACGTTGCAACCGAAACCCAGGAGCATGGGGATAAAGGATTTCCCGTGCAGGCCCATGGCGTGCATGGCCCGGTCCATGACAAACGCGGCCCGGGCCATGTAGCCGCTGCCTTCCAGGAAGGTGATAAAAAACATCATGGCAAAGATGACGGGCACGAAGACCAGGACAAAGCCGGTGCCGGCCATGACCCCGTCGGTGGCTAGCGAAACCAGCCAATCCGGGGAGCCGATGAGGCCCATGAGGCCCCCGATCCAACGTTTGCCGGGGCCGTTGATGGTCTTGTCCATCCAGTCTGCGAAAGGCGAGGACACGTCAAAGGTCAGCTTGAAGACCACCCACATGGCGGCCAGGAAGATGGGAATGCCGAAAAAGCGGTTCAGGACCACCCGGTCGATCTTCTCAGTGAGCTCTACCCGGTCGGCTTCGGGTTTTTTCAGCACCTCCTGGGTCAACCCCGCGGCCTGGCCGTAGCGGGCATCGGCCATGAGGGCTTCGATATCTTCACCATGGGCTTTTTGGAGATGCCGGAAGGCGTCGCCCACCAGGGCCTGGTTGCCGCCCAGGTTGATTTCCTGCAAGACCTGGCGGTCGCTTTCCATCAACTTCAGAGCCAGCCACCTCAAAGGATATTTTCCCGCCAGGGTGGGATGCAGCTTCTTAATGGAGTTCTCCGTTTCCGTGACCGCGGCCTCGATGTCTTCCCCGTAAGGGACCTTCTTGGGCTCCCGGACCGGGGCGTTTTCCCCGGCGGTTACCACCGCGTCCAGCAATTCGTCCATACCCCGTTTCCGGGTGGCCACGGTGGGGATGACTTGCGCTCCCAGCATCTCTTCCATGGCCGCGGTCTGGATGCGGTAGCCTTTGTTCTCGGCTTCATCGTAAATATTCAAGGCGGCCACCACCGGGATGCCCAGCTCCAGCAATTGCATGGTCAGATAGAGATTTCTCTCCAGGTTGGTGGCGTCGATGACGTCGATGATGACGTCCGGATTTTCCTGGACCAGATAATCCCGGGCTATGATTTCCTCCTGGGAATAGGGGCTGAGGCTGTAGGTGCCGGGGAGGTCCACCAGGCGGATCTTCCAGCCCTGGTATTCCAGGACCGCCTCTTTCTTTTCCACCGTCACCCCGGGCCAGTTGCCCACCTGGAGTCGCGTCCCGGCCAGGGCGTTGATCAGGGTAGATTTCCCGGAATTGGGGTTGCCCGCCACCGCCACGGTGAGCACCCGTTGGGGGTTTAAAGCTTCCTGCAAGGCGGCTGCGGTCTTCATTTCACCACCTCCACGGCGATGCCTTCGGCCTCGCTCTTCCGCAGGGAAAGCTTGTAGGCCTTAACGGTTATTTCAATGGGGTCCCCCAGGGGCGCGACCTTTTCCACCTGCACCGTCTCCCCCACCAGGACGCCCATATCCATGAGGCGGCGCTTCATGGGGCCGATGGCTCCTATTTTCGTGATTTTGCCCTTTTCGCCGGGCCTTAGTTTTGCCAGGTTCATGCGTCCTTCCTCCGCACCATGATCTTCATGGCCATACCCCGGTTCATGGCGATGCGGGATTCATCCACTTTGACCAAGAGAACCCCTTGCCCCCGGTGATTATTCAGGATTTCCACCGTCTTGCCCGCGCGCAGCCCCATGTCCTCGATCCGGGAGAAACACCCGGACTTGTCGCATTGGCATTTGGTGCAAGGAGAAATGAGCTCCTCCATCTTGGTCTCCGCCACTTCAGCCTTTTCCCCGGCTGCCAGAAGCCCTAACGGCACCATAAAAACCTCCAAGCCATTGAAATTACGTTATAAGTTCAGGTTAAAAGAGGAAGCCCCAGGCCGGCCCATGGAGTCGCCTCCCTTGAAGTAGGGCCGGAAGAGGTCTTCCTCCTGGCGGAACATCATGCCCCGGCACCGGACGCAAAGGGCCGTATGGTCGTCCAGCCCCGCCAGCCGTTCGTCCCGGCTGCCGCAATCCAGGCAGTGATACTCATAAATGGGCATAAACTCCCCCCTTGCTGTTGCGACAGAGACTTAGTCTCAAATATATGCCAAAAAAAATTGGCCGCTAATTACTTCTTCTGCTCCTGACACTCCGCACAGTAGCCGTAAATCTCCAGTTTGTGGCCGGTGACATCAAACCGGTGGGCCTGGCCGAGGCGTTGCTCCACCTCTTCCATGGCGCCGTTCCGGAATTCGATGATCTTGCGGCAGCCCAGGCAGCGCAGGTGGCAGTGGTGCTCGTGCCCGTAGACGTGCTCGTAGTGCATGTGTCCGTCCTCAACAAAGACCTCCTGCACCAGGCTGCTTTCCACTAAGAGCGCCATGGTGCGGTAAACGGAAGCCCGGGAGATGCGCTGGCCGTTTTGGCGCAGGCGCATGATGAGTTCTTCCACGTCGAAGTGGTCATGGTGGGCAAAGACCTCCATCAGGATGGCCTCCCGCTCCGGGGTGGCGCGCATCCCCTTGTGGGCCAGGAACTCACGGAAAACGTCGATCTCGGGCTTCATATTATCGAGAATGAGTCTCAATTGCTATAAATTACCCTCCACTCCTCCGACTGTCAAGAAAAATTTTTAACAAAAATATATTCCTGGCCCAACCGGTGGCCAGGACAACCTACCTGCCTTGCAAAACCCCTTGTTCCACTTTATATTTGGTTAGGTTAGCTTGCCGTAGACTTCAATGCACCTGGGGCCGCCATCCTAACCCCGGCTTAGGAGGAACCATGAACGACCAGCCTAGAACCGCCCTCACCCGCGGCCAGATCGCCATACGCTTGCTCATCACCATACTTTTCCTGCCCATTAACGGCATCGTCAACGCCACCATCGTGCTGACCACCCTGTTCCAGTACGTTTACCTGTTTATTACCTTGCAGCACAGCGAGCCGGTGCGGGTCTTTGCCAATAAGGTGATCGGCTTCGGTTACCACGTCTGGCGGTTTATCAGCCTGAATGAAAACCGGCGCCCCTTTCCTTTCACGGAGTTGCCCGGGGAGATGGAAGCGCCGGAAGGGGAGGTCAATTTTCCCTAAACCGGGGAAGATCTGTTCATGCCATCCGAATGCCCCAACCTGACCCGGGAAATGCTGCCCAATCCGGTGGACCTCCGCCTGGAAGACCAGGCCCTGGATTTCCTCAAGGCCAAGCAAGCCGCGGAGCAGCGGGCCCGGGAGATTTGCCCCGAGCCCATGCTGCTGGCCTGGTTCGATAAGGCCGCGGGCCGCTCCTCCCCCGACATCGTCTGCTGCCGGGAGGACCTGCCCAGTTGGCTGGCCTACGGTTTGAGCCGGGGCGGCGACCTGATTATCGATATTAACGCCGAGGAGTTTGTCTTTGTTTATCGCCGGGACTGAAAACCCATTAAGAAATGGCGGCATTCGGTTAATATTTAAAAGGCAGTATATTGATATGCATACCCTGTAGGGGCGGGTTTCAAACCCGCCCCTACCCCGCTAGCATCTTCACAACCTGGTATATTCGGGAGTTAGGTATATGAGCACCACCGAGACCAATCAACCCCTGGATTTTATCCGCCAGATTATCAGCGATGACCTGCAGGCCGGGAAAAACGAAGGCCGTCTCATGACCCGTTTTCCCCCGGAGCCTAACGGTTATTTGCACATCGGCCACGCCAAGTCCATCTGCCTCAATTTCGGGGTGGCCCAGGAATTCGGGGGCCTGTGCAACCTCCGCTTCGACGACACCAACCCCACCAAGGAAGAGGTGGAATACGTGGAGTCCATCCAGGCGGACGTGCGCTGGCTGGGGTTTGACTGGGCAGACAGGCTCTATTTCGCGTCCGATTACTTTGAAGAGTTGTACCAGTACGCCCTAAAATTAATCGAAACCGGCAAGGCTTATGTGGACGACCTGAGCGCCGACGAAATCCGGGAATACCGGGGCACCTTGATTGCGCCGGGGAAGGACAGCCCCTACCGGACGCGTTCGGTGGCGGAAAACCTGGACCTCTTTCAGCGCATGCGGGCCGGGGAATTCCCGGACGGCGCCCGGGTGCTGCGGGCCAAGATCGACATGGCTTCCCCCAACCTGAATATGCGGGACCCGGTGCTGTATAGAATCCTCCATGCGGAGCACCACCGCACCGGGGATAAGTGGTGCATCTACCCCATGTACGACTATGCCCACCCCATCTCCGACGCACTGGAGGGAATCACCCATTCCATCTGCACCCTGGAATTTGAGGACCACCGGCCCCTGTACGACTGGACCCTGGACAACCTGCCGGTACCCTACCGCCCTTATCAGTACGAGTTCGCCCGCCTTAACCTGAGCTACACGGTGATGAGCAAGCGTAAACTCCTGCAGTTGGTGAATGAAGGGCATGTTAACGGCTGGGACGACCCCCGCATGCCCACGCTCTCGGGAATGCGCCGCCGGGGTTACACCCCGGAGGCCGTGCGTAACTTTTGCGAGAAGATCGGCGTGGGCCGCCGGGAGAACATCGTGGACCTGGCCTTGCTGGAATACTGCGTCCGGGAGGATTTAAACCGCCGCGCGCCCCGGGTGATGGCGGTGCTCCGGCCCCTGAAAGTGGTCATCGAGAACTATCCGGAGGGGCAGGTGGAGGAACTGGACGCGGTGAACAACCCCGAAGACCCGTCCCTGGGCACCCGCAAGGTGCCTTTTTCCCGGGAGTTGTATATTGAACAGGAAGATTTTCTGGAAGACCCCCCGAAAAAATTCTTCCGCCTGGCCCCGGGCCGGGAGGTGCGGCTGCGCTACGCCTACTACCTCAAGTGCGTGGGGGTGGTGCAGGATGCGTCCGGGAAAGTCACGGAACTCCGCTGCACCTACGATCCGGAGACCAAGGGCGGCTACGCCCCGGACGGCCGCCAGGTGAAGGCCACCCTCCATTGGGTCTCCGCCCCTCAGGCCCTCACCGCGGAAGTGCGCCTCTACGACCGCCTCTTCACCCAACCCGCGCCCGGCGAAGAGCACGAAGGCGATTTTAAAGCTGACCTCAACCCCAACTCCCTGGAGGTCCTCAAAGATTGCCGCCTGGAGCCGTCTTTGGCCGCAGCCCGGCCCGGTGACTTCTTTCAGTTCGAGCGGATGGGCTACTTCTGCGTGGATAAAGACGCCGCGTCCGGAACCCCGATTTTTAATAGAACCGTGACCTTACGCGACCCTTGGGCCAAGATGCAGCAGGCGGGGAAGAAGTAGAAAAGATTCACCGCAGAGACGCAGAGGACGCCGAGAAACACAGAGAAAAAGACTTTTTGCCCTGGTTGTACCAGAGCAAAAATTTTCTATTCTCTGTGAACCTCTGCGTCCTCTGCGCCTCTGCGGTGAATCTTTATTTATTCTATGATTAGCTCAATGGACTCCACGCCCCGGCTGCCGGTCACCGGGGAGATATTGCCGCACTTGGGGCAGGGGGCCAGGGGCAGTTGTTCGTGGGGGTCCACCGCGCCTTCGGGCAGAGAGCCTTTGAAGCCGCAGTTGGCGCAGGTGAGGATCAGGGGTTCGACGATCAGGTCCAGCCGGGCTTGCTCCAGTTTGGTGCCCTTCGTCAAAACCTCAAAGGCCTGGCGGGTGGCGGCCGCGGAGTGGATGGCCAGGGCCCCGACTTTCAAGACCACCTCCATATTGGCGCCCTCCAACTCCAGCCCCGGCTCCTCCAGCCTGGCCAGCAGGCTTTTGACCACCTCTTCCATCAGGCCATATTCATGCAAGGCCCCTTCCCTCCCGGCAATGATAGATAACTCCGCCGCCGCCGGCGAATGGCTTAAGTCTATGCTTTATTGGCCGGGGATGCAAGAAATTGGGGAATCGTTGGACAAAACGCCTTCTTACAGGTTTTTTGGCGAAGAAACCCGGCGAGAAAATTAATCGCCTATTTCCCAAGGCTTTATTTATCTATAAAATAAGCCAACTTCAAAATCTAAGGACAATCGCCCATGATTATTGCTGGCAGCGATGACCCGGCCTATCGGACCCCGTTCACCGATAACGAGCATCACGGAGTGGCGGATACCACCAGGGAAAAAGGCGGCAGCGGCGGCGGGTTCTGGCCCCATCACCTGCTGGAAGCCGCGCTGGCCACCTGTATCAATATTACTTTACGCAAGTACGCGGATAAACACGGCATTCCTCTCAGGGAAGCGTCCACCAAGGTCACGTTGGATCGCAGCCATCCCGGAGAAACAATCTTCAACTATGTGGTGGAATTGGCAGGCAACCTGACCGAACCCCAGCGAACCGCCTTGCTGCAGGTAGCGGGAGACTGCCCGGTAAAGCAGACCCTGTTAAAGAAGATAAGTTTTAAGTACGGGGTGGATTAGAGAAATCGTATCATCTGGGGCTTAGGGGCCGCCGGTTTGCGAGGAAAAGATCGATGCCAAAAGCAGGCTTGGTAATTCTCTATTTGTTGCTGGGGCTGATCCTGGCTGCACCGGCGTTCACCCAGGGCGACGCGGCCCTGGCCGGGAAAATCAACGCCGGTTACGAACTTCTGGAACAAGGCAAATTCAGCGAGGCCCGAAAGGTCTATGAAGAGGTCTTAAAACAGCACCCGGACCACCCCCTGGCTCTGAACAACCTGGCTTCCATCTTCTGCAAGGAGAGAAAGTACGACCAGTCCCTGGCCCTGCTGAGACGGGCCTTGCCCAAAGCCGGGGGCTACAAGATCACCTTGAACCGGGTGTGCAACGTGGAAGGGGTGTGCGCCGCCTATCCGCTGAGCACGGATAATTCCGGCAAGGAAAACCTGGATGACGTGATTAAGTCCAACATCCTCATGGTCAACATGGCCGCGGCCGGACGCCCGGGGAAATAATGGGGCCGACGGCCCAACCCGGGCTGAGGGTTTACGGATGTAATGTTCGGCGATAAAATTATATAAATTGCTTTATCCCTCCGAACTCCTTAAGGACAACCGATGGCCCTTGAGTTGTTTGACAAATCCATCCTGATCTTTGGCTGCGGCAACATTCTCTTCGGCGATGACGGTTTCGGACCGGCAGTGGTGCAATACCTCCAGGAAAATTATGCACTCCCCAAAGACGTCCTGGCTATGGACGTGGGCACCAGTATCCGGGATCTGCTATTTGACCTGGCGCTCAGCGAGAAGAAACCCCAAAAGATCATTATCATCGATGCGGTGGACCACCCGGGCCGGAAGCCCGGGGAGGTCTTTGAAATCCCGGTGGACGCGATTCCGCCCCAAAAAGTAGCGGACTTCTCTCTGCACCAGTTTCCCACGGTGAACATGCTTCGGGAACTTCAAGAACATACCCAGATGGAGATTCATATCGTGGTAGTGCAAGTCCAGGAGATTCCCGAAGAAGTCAGGCCAGGCCTGTCTCCGGCGGTGGCGGAGGCCGTTAAAGATGCAAATGCGCGCATTTTGCAGATTCTGGGGTTTGCTAGTTAGAAAAAATTCTGCTAAGGTGAATAGACCGAAAAATTTGAGTATATCAAAAATTTTTGCTATACTTGACAATGTATAAATCCCCACTTTTGCGGGGGGCGGTACGTCGACATTGGATAAATAACCATAAAAGATAAGAATTCAGACAACATACGGAGGAAATCTTAAATGGAAGCAGCCGTTGAGGTTAACCGAAAAAACCGGAAAATTCCGGTTGTTCCCGAGATGGCGGACCGGTGCTATACCTGCGGCACCTGCGGCGGTGGCTGTCCCGCCACCGGCCTGGTCCCCGGTTGGGACGCCCGGAAAGCCATCAGGGCTCTGGTTTTTGGCATGGAACAGGAGGTAGTGGACTCCAAATGGCCGTGGGTCTGCACCCTCTGCGGCCGTTGCCAGTACCAGTGCCCCATGGGCATCCAGTTGATGCGGTCCTTCCGGGCCTGCCGCACCGCCCGGGATCGGGACAAGGTGCCGGGGCCCATCCACAAAGGCACCATGATGAACCTGGAGCGGGGCAACAACCTGGGCATCCCCAAGGATGATTTCCTGTTCCTCCTGGCCGACCTGGGAGTGGAGATGGAAAACGATGAGGAGCAGCCCTGCCCCGGCTTCTACGTGCCCGTGGACAAAGAAGGGGCCAACATCATCACCACCATCAACTCCAAGGAGCCCTTCGGCGAGCCCGACGACATGAAGTTCTGGTGGCGCATCTTCTATGCGGCCAAGGAAGACTGGACCGTGTCCTCGGTGAACTGGGAAGGCGTCAACTGGGGGCTGTTCTCCGGGGACGACCCCCGCATGAAAGAACAGGTGGCCCGGGTCATCGAGAACGCCCGACGACTTAAGTGTAAAACTATCTTGTACCCCGAATGAGGGCACGCCTACTATGCAACCCGGTTCGGGTTCAAAAATTGGTTCCCCGAAGTTTACGACGAATTCAAGGTAGTCAGCGTCATGGACCTGCTGGAGGACTACATCAAGTCCGGCAGGATCAAGCTCAACAAACACAAGTATCATGAAACCGTGACGGTGCACGACCCCTGCAACTACGTGCGCAAGTCCCAGATGGCCTTCGGCGACCACATGGGTGAGAAGACCCGGTGGATCGTCAAGCAGTGCTTTGACGAAAGCCTCTACCGGGAAATGTGCGACGATGCCATGAACAACTTCTGCTGCGGCGCGGGCGGCGGCGCCTGGGCCATGCCTTATGACGAAGAGCGCCTGGCCTACGGCAAGGTGAAGGTGGACCAGATCAGGGACAGCGGCGCCGAGATTGTGGTCGCTCCTTGCCACAACTGCCGGGACCAGATCATGAAGGGTCTGGCCGGGGAGTTCAAGAAGGGCCGGGAAGGCTTCGACATGGGCAACTACACGGAAACCCTGTACCTCTGGGAACTGGTGGCCAACTGCCTGGAGATCGAGCCCTGGAGCGAAGAGGAACAGGCCGCGGCCAAGGCCGAGCGGGACGCCCAGTTTGAACGGGACGGCATCGAGCTGGAAGAGGAATAGGCGGAAATAACCTAACCTCACCTGATTCATAAACTTACAAAGCCCGGCAAATTTTGGTTTGCCGGGCTTTTTACGTTTTACCGGTCGCGCCGGAACCGGGAAGTCCCTTAATTTTTAAAACGTTTCAAATAAATTTCTCACATTTCCAATCCCGCACTCAATCATCTTCGCCTAACCGGTTTTCGCCCTGGACACAATAGCGCAATGTAGCGATAAGTTATTAATCTGGAAAAGTATTGTGAGGGAGAGCAAAGTATTGTTATAAATTATATAGCAAGATAGTATATATAATAATAGTATCGCAGAAGAAAAAACACGATATTCTAAAAAAAGGAGATCGGTTTGTAAACAAAATTAAGTGGAAATCAAAATAAATTTCTATTATTGTGGAAAAACTATAGCATGGGCACAAAGGAGGTGGTGGGAAAATCCTAACTATAATTAGCGACAACTCCCCTTTAAGTTTAACTATTTAAAAAGAGGAAATAAAAATGTCCATTTCTCGAAGAACTTTTCTTAAAGTTTTGGGGAGTGGCCTGGCCGCGACGGGCCTTACCGAGATTATTTGCAAACGTTCCGGTTGGGCTGCCCAAATCCCCCCTGCCAAGATCAAAGACGCCTCCGCCACCACCTCCATTTGTCCTTTCTGTGGGGTGGGTTGCGGGCTGGTGGCCCACACCAAGGGGGGGAAACTGATCAACGTGGAAGGCGACCCGGATCATCCCATCAACCAAGGGGCCTTGTGCAGCAAGGGCCAGGCGGTGATGGAGGTGGTCACCAGCCCCCGGCGCCTGAAAAAAGTGCAGTACCGGGCCCCGGGCAGTGATAAGTGGGAAGAGAAGGATCTGGATTGGGCTATGAAAACCCTGGCCCAGCGGGTCAAGGCCACCCGGGACGCGGCTTTCGTCACTAAATCTCCCGCGGGCGTGACGGTGAACCGCACCGAGGCCCTGGCCTCCATCGGCGGGGCCGCCCTGAACAATGAAGAGTGTTACCTTATTTCCAAGCTCATGCGCGCTCTGGGCGTTGTCTATTTAGAGCACCAAGCCCGGCTCTGACACTCCTCCACCGTGGCCTCGTTGGGGCCCACCTTCGGCCGGGGCGCGATGACCAATCACTGGAACGATTTGGCCAACAGTGATTGCCTGATGATCATCGGCTGCAATCCCGCAGAGAACCATCCCATCAGTTTCAAATGGATCACCAAGGCTCAGGAAAAGGGAGCCCAACTCATTGTGGTCGACCCCCGGTTTACCCGTTCCGCGGCCAAGGCCGACCTGTACGTGCGCCTGCGGCCCGGTACGGATATCGCCCTGATGGGCGGCCTGATCAATTACATCTTACAAAACAATCTCTTCCATAAAGATTATGTGGTCAACTATACCAACGCCCCGTTCTTAGTGAAGAAGGACTTTGCCTTTCAGGAAGGGCTTTTTTCCGGGTACCAGGCGGATAAACGGGCCTACGACGCCGCTTCCTGGGATTATGAAGCGGATAAAGACGGCAAACCGGTCACCGATCCCACCTTGAGCAATCCCCACTGCGTCTTCCAACTGATGAAGGCCCATTACGCCCGTTATACCCCGGAATTGGTGACCGCCACCACCGGCCTGTCCGCCGATACCTTCCTGAAGATGGCGGCCCTATACGCAGAAACTGGTAAACCCGGGAAGGCCGGCAGCATCCTCTATGCCATGGGGGGCACCCAGCACTCCACCGGGGTGCAGATCATTCGCGGCTATTCCATCCTGCAGATGTTGTTGGGGAACATGGGGGTGGCGGGCGGCGGCATCAATGCCCTCCGGGGTGAGAACAACGTCCAGGGTTCCACGGACATGGCCCTCCTGTTCCATCTGGTTCCGGGCTACATGGCCTCCCCTAATGAAGCGGCCCATCCCTCCCTGAAGGATTATCTGGATAAGGAAACCCCCAAGGCCAGTTTCTGGATCAACAAACCCAAGTTTTTCGTGAGCCTGCTCAAGGCCTTCTGGGGAGACGCGGCTAAAAAAGAGAACGACTTCGCTTACGACTATCTGCCCAAGGCCGGCAAAGGCTTTCAAGGTGCCGGTTATTCCTGGATTCCTTTGTTTGAGTCCATGGGCGCGGGCGGTATCAAGGGCATGCTGGTTTGGGGCATGAACCCCGCGGTGGGCTCCTCCAATCTCAACCAGACCTATGCCGCGTTGGACAAGCTGGAATGGATGGCGGCTTTCGACCTCTGGGAGACGGATACTTCGGTCTTCTGGAAGCGGCCCGGGGCCAACCCCAAGGACATCAAAACCGAGGTTTTTCTCTTTCCCGCGGCGGACTCCCTGGAGAAGGAAGGCAGCGCCTCCAACAGCGGCCGCTGGATCCAATGGCGCTACCAAGCGGTGAAGCCCCACGGCGACGCCCAGAGCGACTTGTGGTACGCCAACCGCCTGGGCCTGGAGTTACAGAAGCTTTATAAAGAGGACCCCAAGGCGGTCTTTAAGGACCCCATCGTCAATTTGTCCTGGAGCTACGGGGCCGTCCCCGACGTTCATGTGGTAGCCAAGGAAATCAACGGCTACACCGTGGGAGACAAAAAGCAGGTGGCCAATTTCCTGGGCCTGAAAGACGACGGCTCCACTGCCTGCGGCTGCTGGATCTACTCCGGCTGCTATCCGGGCCCGGATAAAAAGAACAACTTCATGGCTCGCCGCGACAAAAAAGACCCTAGCGGCCTGGGGCTTTATCCCGGCTGGTCTTTTGCCTGGCCGGTGAACCGGCGCATCATCTACAACCGCTGCTCCGCCGACCCCCACGGCCAGCCCTGGAATAAAGACAAGGCCCTGGTGCGCTGGGATGAAGGGGCCAAGGCCTGGAAAAATTTTGACGTCGCGGATTTTAAATGGATTGACCCGGCAACCAAGGTCCACGTAGCCCCGGATGAATCGGCTAAAGCCCCGTATCTTATGCTCCCCGAAGGGAAAGCCCGCTTCTTCGTCCCCAAGGGCCTGTGCAAAGACGGCCCCTTCCCGGAACACTACGAGGCCCTGGAATGTCCCTTCGTCAACCCCGTTTCGAAGCAGCAGTCCAATCCCGCGGTGCGGATTTGGAAAGGGGAAAAGGACAAGCTCGCGGAGGTCTGCGACCCCCGGTTCCCCATCATCGCCACCACCTTCCGGGTCACCGAACACTGGCAAGCCGGGGCCATGACCCGGAACCTGGAATGGCAGTCGGAGATGTTCCCGGAAATGTTCGTGGAAATGAGCCCCACCCTGGCCAAAGCCAAAGGCATCAAAGCGGGTGATTGGGTAAAGGTCAGCAGTATCCGGGGCGAGGTGCTGGCCCGGGCCAACGTCACCAACCGGGTCGCGCCCTTTTGCTGCGGCGCCAAAGGCTTCCAAAACACGGTGGAGATGGTGGCCCTGCCCTGGCATTTCGGCTTTGCCGGTGGTATTACCGGCGGGCCACAGAGCAAGCCCACAAATTACGCCTGCAATCAACTGGCCCCCCAAATCGGGGACGCCAACACCATGATCCCGGAATACAAGGTATTCCTGGTGAACGTGGAAAAGGCCTAGGCTGCGGGCCTAAAGGGGAAAGCTTATGAGTAAAGCGATCTTGATCGATACCACCAAGTGTATCGGCTGCCGGGCCTGCCAGGTGGCGTGCAAAAGCTGGAATGAGCTGAAGGGTGGCGAAGCCAAGTTCAGCGAGACCTGGTCCAACCCGAGGTATCTGAGCAGCAATCAATACAACCGCATCATCTTCCGGGAGATAGCCCGGCCGGGAGGCCAGATGGAATGGCATTTTATCTCCCGGCGCTGCATGCATTGCAATGACCCGGCTTGCGCCAGCGTCTGCCCGGTGGGGGCCCTGGAAAAAATGAGAGAGGGGCCGGTGGTCTATGACGACTACAAGTGCATCGGCTGCCGCTACTGCATGATGGCCTGTCCCTTCCAGATTCCCAAGTTCGAGTGGGGGTCCGCAGTGCCCCTGGTGCGCAAATGCACTTTCTGCGCCGAGCGTCTGGCTATGGGCCTGGCTCCTTCCTGTGTCACCACCTGTCCCACCGCGACTCTTCTCTTCGGGGAACGGGCGGACCTCTTGAAAGAGGCCCATCGCCGCATCGGCACCCAGCCCAACCGTTACTATCCCCTGGTTTACGGCGAGAAAACCGGCGGGGGGACTTCCAAACTCTATCTCACCGCGGTTTCCTTCGAGGAACTGGGGCTGCACAAAGTGGGCTTCCGCACTGACCTGGGAGATATCCCCCAAGGTATTTACGGCCGGGAGTGGATGTCCAAGGTGCCTTTCGTAGGCGTGGCCGTGGGAGGTCTGGCCGTGGGACTCCATTATTTGCATAAACGCCGGGCCGAGATCCAGGCTCAGGAAACCAAGGAGGATTGAGCCATGGCGGAAAAAGTTGAAAAATGGTATCCCGGAGAAGGAAAGTTATCCCTGGGCAGGGCCATCCTCTACGTGGTGCTGGTGCTGGGCGGCATCTCCGCTATTGCCAGGCTGTTCTTCGGTCTGGGAGCCACCACCAACCTGAACGACGCATACCCCTGGGGCCTGTGGGTCAGCTTCGACATCCTGGCGGGGGTGGCCCTGGCCGGGGGCGGCTTCACCATGGCCGCCACCATCTATATCTTCAACCTGAAAAAGTTCGAACCTCTGCTCCGGCCGGCCAAGCTTTCGGCCTTCATGGGCTACCTGGTCTTTGTCGTCGGGTTGTTCTTCGACCTGGGGCAACCCTGGCGCATCTGGCACCCCATGGTCATGTGGAATCCCCATTCCGTGCTCTTTGAAGTGTCCTGGTGCGTCATGCTGTATACCACCGTGCTGGCCATCGACCTGTTCATCATCGGCCTGGAGCGCTACGGCAAAGAGAGCTGGATCAAGTTCTTCCGGGACATTTACCTGGTGCTGGTGGTGGCTGGCATCATGCTTTCCACCCTGCACCAATCCTCCCTGGGGGCCTTGTTCCTGTTGCTGCCCCAGAAGATGAGCGATCTCTGGGCCACCAAGGCCCTGGGGCCCTTATTCTTTTGCTCCGCGGTCATCGGCGGCATGAGCGTCATCACCCTGGAGAGCCTGATCAGCTCCAAGGTCTATAAGCGGAAGCCGGAAATCGGCATCCTCTCGGACCTGGGCAAAGGCCTGGCCATCGCTTTACTGGTTTACTTCGCTATGAAGGTCACCGACCTTTATGCCCGGGGGGCCGCGGTCTGGGTCTGGGATTGGGTCCACTTCTGGTTCTACGTGGAGTTGTTCGGCACCGTGGCCTTGCCCGCGTTGCTCCTGAGTTTCCCGGAGATTCGCAAAACAGAAAAGGGGCTGTATTGGGCCGCGGGCCTGTCGGCCTTCGGGGTGGTCCTCAACCGCTTTAACGTCAGCCTCACCAGCTACATCGGCTACCGGCAGTTCGGCTACTTCCCCTCGGCCATCGAGATTTTCGTCACCGCGGCCCTGATCGCCGCGGGCATCCTTATCTTCGACCTGGGGATGCGTTACTTGCCCATCCATAAATCGGAACTCAGCGGCGAAGCGCATTGAATTTATGGGGGAGGGGCCAGGGACTTGAAGTCCCTGCCCTCCCCCACCCCCTCCCGACCCGCATGCTGGCCGGGGCTGCCGCCGCGGCTCAGCGGGCCTTATCACCGAAAAACCTTTCCAGCCTGGCCCGGATCTGGGCCGCGTACGCGTCGGTCAGGGCATAATCCCAGCCCTGTTCCCGGAAGATGGCCTGTACCTGCTTCCGGTAGTTCAAGGGATCGAGCATCACGTGGCTGACGTAGGGCGCCAGGAGTTCATAAAGCTTCTCAGCATTCATGGGCAGCATGGGCGCGATGAAGACCCAGGGTTTAAGTCCCGCCTGATGCAGCTTTTGCAGCGCAACCACCCGGGCGCCGATGGGTGGGGAATGTGGCTCCAGTATCTTTCGGACCTTATCATCATCGGTGGGGATGGACAGGCCCACGTTAACGTCCGGCAGGGAAGTAAGCAGGTCCAGGTCCCGGCACACCAGGGGCGACCTGGTCAAGATGGAAATCCCCCAGCCATGGCGCCGCTGACCCTGGAGGCGCTGGCGGAAACAGGAGTATCCGTAGCAGGGCTGCGCTCCAAGGGACTGGAAGAAATAGAGTTTTCCGCCTATTATCTGGCGGTTAATCTGACAAATTACTCACTAAAAAATCTCTTGCCCCTAACCTTCCGGGGCAGATTGCTACACCGGCCGGTATTTGACCCTTACGGCGGCAGCCTGGAGGATTACCGACGGACCCGGGATATTTTATACGGCCTGATTACCCAAGAAATCTATGCGATACTTCACCTTGCCGGGACTGCTCCCTACCTGTAGGAGAAAACCGCTTTCCCTGGGACAAGATCAGTTGTTCTGAGGGGCAGGTATGCCAATGTTACTAAATAAATTAACTATATCCAGCAGATTGGTCGATAAATTCATGAAAATTTGTGCTATCGTGCCGTCTACGGGACAAGATGGTACAAAAAGAGGAAGCTTTCCGAGGTTAACCTCGGAAAGAGCGGTCGCTTAACCGGTTTTTGACCTCGATTGGACAAGGTTGCCGCATATTTCGGTTTATTAAATAACACCAGCGGAATCTGGAAGGATCTGAAGTATAAAATGGTTTGCAAGAATAGTAACGATCAATTAAGTAATGCAGGTGAAAATAAGACATTTTGGTTAATTTTTTATTTATTTTTAATAATGATAATGCCGGTTCTATATTTTACCCCTATCCATTTTGACTGCGCATTTTATTTGGATGAAGCGGAACGGATATTAAATGGCAATATTTTATACGTGGATATGCTGGAATTTAATCCCCCCATTGCAGCATATTTCAGTATTCCTCCTGTCTGGATAGCTCGATATTTTAGCCTTTCAGCGCCTACCTTATTTATTTCTTATATTATTCTTATAATCATACTATCTATATATTTTTGTTACAAATTAATAAATATGATTTTCCACGACATTAATGAGAGTCTTCCTATATTATTTAGTTTAATTTTTTTGACATTAGTATGGCCTTTAACCGTTTTTGGTCAAAGGGAACATATCGTACTCATTTTGACAACTCCATATATATTGTCCGCCATAAATAGAGCTTTGGATAACCAGCTGGATAAAACGCTTTCATTGGCGGTTGGAGTTTTGGCCGGCATAGGATTGTCATTTAAGCCTTACTTCCTTTGTATATGGATATTTATTGAATGTTACTTAATTATACTTAAACATAAAAAAGATAGTTTACTATGGATAGGCAATATCGCCATTATATCTGTGACAGCACTATATTATATATATATTGCCGTATTTCACATTAACTATTTTGCAATGGTGTCTTTAGCTTTACAAACTTATCATGGGTTTAATGTACCCTTTTTAGAAATAATATTTGACTACAGAACATTGCCTTGGTTCATATCCTTACTTATCATAATATTTATGTCATTTAGCCAAAGCGATAAAATTGTTCTCCGAATTATTTTCATAGCATCAACTGCATTTTATGTAACAGTTATCTTCCAAAAAAAGGGCTGGCCCAACCATTTTTATCCGGGTCTTGCCACCTCATTATTTCTGTTATCGATAGCCACAATCAGAGTAATTGGACAATATAAAAATATTTTTCAACGCTCATGGAAAGGTGTAAGGCTGTCTGTTTTGGTTTTTATAACTTGTTTGGCTATAATGACTGGCATTATTTCTATAAGAAAATATACAATGTATGAGCACAGCGTCCTTCCTGAATTAATACCTTTAGTAAAAACCCACGCAGCAGGAGAACCGATTTTCTTTTTTAGCACCCATCTTTATCCTGCCACTCTCCTGATACCCTATAGCAAGGCCGTTCATTCCTACCGATTATGGTCTTTATGGCATTTGTCGACATATTACCGTCATAAAAATCACGTGGAAAAGAAAGTAAAATACCATCAGTTGCATGAAATGGATAAGATAGAACGGATGTTGTTTGATATGGCAATCAATGAATTAATAACAAACCCGCCAATGCTACTCATAGTAGATCAAAAAAAATATTTATTTGGCTTAGGTGATATTGGTTTTGACTTTATAGAATATTTTTCAATGGATGAAAGATTTACTAAGTTCCTGAAACAATATAGTAAACTAGCAAAAATTGGCGACTATCAATTATACAAACGTCGGTCTTGTTCGGTTACTACCCAGTGTGAAAATTGAGGATTTTAATCTTCCTTAAACTCCCTCTCTCTTGAGCACGAATAATCCATATTAAGATTTAACACAATTTTTTTGAGAAGATTCTTTTATTATCTAACCAAAAGTATGATAGGTTTCTTAATGTTATAAAAATTCAGCATTAGGGGAATAGTTCGCATCTCCAAGGTGAGGAGATGATGCCACAACTTCTCAAAGGACAGATAGAGACACAGAGGACGGTTTTTCGGGATTAAGGACAATCCTAAAGGGGACAAAACCTCACCTCAGCCGTACTTAGAAACCTTTCCTGCATATCTGAGGTGTCCCGCATTCAGGCGCGTCGGATCGGAGCAAATGGGCCTCCATGTCTACCACTGGACGGCTGACCATCAACGGCGACTTAATAACCATCGTCCGTCCCCTCCCTTGACGCGACAATCTTTCTCGTCATATTTCGCTAAATCCCATATAATTGGCTGGTCAACTAAAAGAGGGGGCTTTCATGGCTGATCTTTTTGAATTTGCAGATGACTTGGGGCCGGCGAAAATTATTCATGTCTGCGATCCCTCTGTCAACCTGAAAGCGGTATTGGTGGTGGACAACGTGGCCGCAGGGCCGGCCATCGGCGGCGTGCGCATGGCCCCAGACGTCACCACCGAAGAGTGTATCCGCCTTGCCCGGGCCATGACCCTGAAGAATGCCGCAGCCGGTTTGCCTCATGGGGGCGCCAAGGTAGTTCTCTACGGCGACCCCAATATGCCCAGACCTGATAAAGAGCGCCTGATTCGGGTCCTGGCCTGCGCCTTGCGGGACGAGCGGGAATATATTTTCGGACCGGACATGGGCACGGATGAAATGTGCATGTCCTGGATCAATGATGAAATCGGCCGGGCAGCGGGTCTGCCCGCGGAAGTCGGCGGTATTCCGCTGGACGAAATCGGCGCCACGGGCTGGGGCTTAAGCCACGCCACGGAAGTCGCATTACAATTATGCGGCTATTTTTGTGACTTTAGGCTGGAAAAAGCCCGTATAGTAGTACAGGGCTTCGGCGCGGTGGGCAAGCACGCGGCCCGTTTCCTGGCTGCGCGCCAGGGCATTCTGGTGGGCGCTGCGGACTCCCGAGGAGCTATCTATCATCCCGAAGGTCTGGATATGGACAAACTTTTTAGGTTGAAAGAGGCCGGGAAGAGCGTCATCGATCATCCCCAGGGCCGAAAGTTTGAGCGTGACGAGGTGATAGACTTCGAATGCGACATCTGGATTCCCGCGGCCCGCCCCGATGTGCTGACCGAGGATAACGTGCACCGCCTCCAGGCCAAGCTGGTGGTCCAGGGGGCCAACATCCCGGTGACGTATGGGGCCGAAAAATACCTGCATGAAAAAGGGGTCGTTTCTGTACCTGATTTCATTGCCAATGCGGGTGGAGTGATCTGTGCCGCCATGGAATACCAGGGAGCAACCAAGAGCGCGGTCTTTGAGACCATTGCCGAAAAAGTGCGCTATAATACACGCTTGGTGCTGGAAGAATCCAAGACCAAAAAGATTATGCCCCGGGACGCGGCCCTGAACCTGGCTGTTCAGAGGGTAAAGAAGGCCATGGCCACGAGGCGTTGGGGGATTTTTTAACCGATACCGGAAAATCAGAGGATGCGCCATGTATCGCCTCCGCTTTCACGGCCGCGGCGGCCAGGGCATGAAGACCGCCAGCCGCATCCTGGGCACGGCCTTTTTCCTCGCGGGCTTTGAAGTACAAGATGCCCCACGCTACGGCGCGGAACGCCGGGGCGCGCCCATCTTCGCCTATGTCCGGGCCGCCAGGACCCCTATCAATGAACGGGGCGTTATCCGCCGGCCGGACTTGGTCATCGTCGCGGATGAAACCCTGGTTTTGATCCCCGCAGCCGAGGTGTTAGCAGGGGTCACCCCCCGGACGGTGTTACTCATCAGCAGCAAGGAAAGCCCCGAGGTTTGGCAGGAGAGGCTGCATCTTGCCGGTCCGGTGCTCACCCTCCCCCGGGTCGCGGCCCTCACCGACCCCCTCGAACAGCGGTATATCGGCGCGGCCTGCGCCGGGGCCGCGGCCCGGCTGGTGGGCGTGATTCCCAGGTATTGCCTGGCCCAGGCCATCCGTGAGGAACTGGCCCACCTGGGAGATGCAGTGGTGGCCAAAGACCTGGATGCGGCTCTGGGGGCTTATGATCTCCTGACGGAACACGCGGGGTGCGTGACCGAGGCCCCGGAGACTCCTGTGGACATCTATGAGAAACCTCACTGGATCGATCTGCCCTTCGACAACGCCAGTCTCTCCGCACCGGACATCTTCACTCCCGCCACCAGTGAAAAGGTGCCCACCGGCCTCTGGCGCACCGTGCGACCGGTGATCGACTATGAGCACTGTCATCGTTGTGCCTGGATCTGCAGCACCCTGTGCCCCGACAGCACCATCAGCGTTAATGAAGAAGGCTTTCCCCAGATCGACTACGAACACTGCAAAGGTTGCCTCATTTGCATGACTTCCTGCCCCTCCCACGCCATCCGGGCCGTCCCGGAGGAGGAGGACGCGGGAAAGGAGACGGCTGGGGGAGGAGGCTAAGGGCCACATAGAAAGTGATCAGTAATCGGTGATCAGTGATCAGTGGGGAATAACTGGTCACTGATTACTGGTCACTGATTACTTTTCTCCCCGGCCCTCCCCCCAACAACCCTAACAGGAGTGCCACCATGACCCGGATGCTCTTGACCGGCAACGGCGCCGCGGCCTGGGGCGCGCGGCTGGCCGGGGTGGATTACGTGCCGGCCTTTCCCATCACCCCCCAGACGGAGATCATCGAAACCCTGGCGCACTGGATGGACGATGGCGCTATGGATAGCCGCCTGGTGACCCTGGAGTCCGAGCACTCCATGCTCACCGCCGCGGGGGCCGCGGCCGCCACCGGGGTCCGGGTCTTCACCGCCACCTCCAGCCAGGGGCTGTTGTATGCCATGGAAATGCTCTACACCGTGGCGGGCTGGCGCGCCCCCTTCGTGCTGGTGAACGTCTCCCGGGGATTGTCCGCGCCCATCACCCTGGAGCCCGACCACAACGACATCCTGGCGGCCCGGGATTCCGGGTTTCTACAGATTCACTGCGCCACCTGCCAGGAGGTTCTGGACAGCGTGCTCCTGGCTTTCCGCCTAGCCGAAGACCAAGGGGTGCGTCTGCCGGTGATCGTTAATCTGGATGGCTTTTATCTCTCTTTCACCCGGGAGCCGGTGGAGCTGCCGGAGGCGGACGCGGTCCGGCGGTTTGTGGGATCTTTTGAGCCAGGAAACATCAAATTCCGGGCCAGCGCGCCGGTGAGCCAGGCGGTGGCGGTCCTGGGGGGCACCCCCTATTCCTATTTCCGCTATGAGATGCACCTGGCGGCCTTAAACGGCCTTATGGTCTATGACGAACTGGCCGGGGAATTCGCGCGCACCTTCGGACGCCGCCACGACACGGTGGAGGCATATCGTACGGACGATGCAGAGTTCGCGTTCGTGATGCTGGGCTCCTTTGCCACCAAGGCTAAAGAAGCAGTGGACCGGCTTCGGGATGCAGGGCAAAGGATCGGTCTGGTGCGGCCCCGGCTGCTCCGGCCCTTCCCGGAGGCCAGGCTGCGGGAGATTCTTGCGGGCAAAAAAGGCGCGGCGGTCATTGACCAAAACATTTCCCTGGGCAAGGGTGGGGTCCTCTTCGCGGAACTGGCCTCGGCCCTCTACGGCCACAAAGACGCCCCTATCCTCACCAGCTTTATCGGGGGCCTGGGCGGCCGGGACCTCGCGCCGGAAGAATTCTTTGAGATGGCCGCGCTCACCCGCCAGGCCGCAGAAACCGGCCAGGCCCCGCCGCCGCGCCTCCTTTACACGGAGGAGGAGTTAAGGGAGGTCAGGAAGTTACAAGCTATTGCGCAGGTGGAGAGGCAGAGACTGCGGTAAATCCAATTTTAACCTTGACCCTTTCTTGATACTTAGGTATTGAAATAAATATTTCATTAAAGAAATTCATTTTTATAATCCTTACAATCCATGCTGATATCTAATGGTGAGATACATGGATAGGATTAAAGATTTTGAACGCGCTGTTCGTCAACGTGATTTAAGGTCTATTATATCTATGATGTTTGAAAGCGATAGACCAATATTAAAACAAGGATACAAAACCGAGACAGAATTATGGGACTTTAAGAATGATTGCCCAAAACCAGGGAAAAAAGAAATTAATGCTTGGGCTGATTTAGCAAAGGAAATACTGGGATTTTACAATAATAAAGGTGGAGTTTTAATTTTCGGTATTAGAGACGAAGATTTCAGTTTTTCAGGCGCAACTAATCGGTTAGACAGCAAGCTAATAAACGACCAAATAAGAAAGTTTTTGGGTGATAGGATTTGGATAGAATTTTATAGAGAATTTATCCAACCTGATAATAGCTATCTCGGATTAGCTTTAATCCCTCCAAGGGGTCCGGTTATAGAAAGATTTAAGATGGATGCACCTTTAATTGGAAGCACTCAATTCTTTAAAAAAGGTTTTTCTGCAATTCGAGAAGGTGATTCCACTAGAATATTAAATGAAAAAGAAGTACAGAAATTAATAAGAAGCACATCTATCCCGACAGTAGGGAAAGTATATGAGGTTGATGAGCCATATTATAGAATAATATGTCCAGATTATACTCAATTTATTGAACGAGATGATTATTGTGATTCTGTTGAAAACGCAATTCGAGATCCGCGCACTGCTACAGCTGCAATCACTGGAATAGGAGGAGTTGGAAAAACAGCATTGGCTACTTGGGCGTCATTGAGAGCATATGAGAGGGGGGATTTTAATTTCATAGTCTCAATGACTGCAAAGGATAGAGAATTAACTCAAATTGGCATAAAAGCACTAAGACCAGAATTAACTAGCTACGAGTTTCCAGAAATAAAAACGAAACCAATAAAAGATAAAGAAAAGCAAGTAAAGGATATCATTGAAAATGCTAATGGACTTCTATTTGTTGATAATTTAGAAACTGTAGATGATCCTCGCATAATAAAATTTTTAGATGAGCTTCCTCTCGGAGTTCATACAATAACAACATCTAGGCGAACGACAGTAAGAGTATCTACACGTCCTATTGACTTAGGTCCATTCACACGAGAGGAAGTTGTAAGATTTATCCATTCGCTTTCTATGCAATCAGGCCTTGGATATGTAAGAGATTTGAAGGACTCCGAATGCTTACGAATCGGGGAGGCATGCGATCGGATTCCTCTAGCGATAAAATGGTCCTTATCAAAAGCAAAATCAGCAAGCGAAGCTTTATCTCTAACTGAAAATATTACTAAAACTGGATTCAGAGGTGAGGAGTTATTGGAATTCTTTTTCCGTAGAATATTCGATTCAATGCCATCACAGGAAAGATTAATATTACAAGTTCTTTCAATGTTTCAGCGCCCTTTACCCTTGGAAGCTATTATTGTCGGTGCAAACCTCGCCTCCCATAAAATACAAGATGTTATCGAGGAATTAATTAGTGATTCGATTATCCATCGCCTTTTCGATCCAGATTTAAACGACTATATATACACTTTGCTTCCAATCACTCGCACTTTTGTTCATAGAGAGGTTCTCAAACATCCTCAACTCGAAGAAACAATGAGAAAGAGACTTTCAGATTATTTCGAGGCACACGATATAAAAGATGCAGACGAACGAGTTTTAATTCGGGCACTCAGACAGGGTACAGAAAGCCCTGAGTCATCCCTTCTTGACTTGGCTAAGGCTGCCCAGAGACGCGGAGATATATCTGGTGCCGAGAGCTTATTCGAACAAGCTCTTTCGCGAAGCCGCTCAAATTGGAGAGTAGCGAGAGAGTTTGCCGAATTTTGTAGACACGAGCTCCATGATACTACAAAAGCTTTACAACTCTACGAGGTGGCAGCTGCCCATGCTCCTAGTAGGGGACCTGATCGGGCATTAATATTCCGAGAAAGAGGTATGCTATATCGAGAATCCGGTCTATCTGATGCGACGGAAATAGCTATAGAAAATTTCAAAATTGCACTCGAGGAGCAACCTAACGATCCAGTAACTAGACACGCATTGGCCCACATGTATAAAAGAAAGGGAGCTTGGGATTTCGTTATAGATTTATTGGAACCGCTTATCAATCACGAATGGTTCAGCACACGAAAGAAAGCTTCACCATTGCTTCTCGAAGCATATAACGCAAAGGGCGAAATTTTGAAGGCTGTAAATTTAAAAAAGAAGATGCAAGAAGACGAATTATAGCAAGCTCATTGGGACATTAAATCGGTGAAGACAAAAAAATTAATATTCCCAAACCCCTCCCTTCCGTCCATCTCCTGGGCACCGGGACGCCCATGTGCGCCGGGTGCGGCGGATGTAGAAGGGCTGATCTTAATGATATCCTTGGTACAAGGAGTAGCAGGCATAGTTAGCCCTTGAATAACATACATGAAAAACTTATGATTTTTAGCAGGAGATTGAGGCCATGAAGTACCTGGGAACCGTCAAGAAGGAAAAGGGACAGGTGGTGATGCCGGACACCTTCCAGGAAGTGGAAGATGGCCGGGTCTTCGAAGCCATCGAGATCGGCGGCGATATTTTGCTCTTGGCCGGCCCCCTGGAAAAAGAGAGATGGGGCCGAATAGAGGAACTTGCCAAAGAGTCCATTGAGAAGCATCGCGCCACCCTGGAGGCTTTGGCTCGTTGAATTGGATCAGTCTGAAAGAACTGGTACTGATCCATGAACTGGTAATCAACGCTACCGGGGGAGTTCACGGCATTATCAATCCCGTGGCCCTGGAATCCGCCCTGCTCCGGCCTTTTTCTTCTTATGAAAGGAAAGAGCACTACCCTGATATGTGGGCCAAGACCGCGGCCTTCATCCATTCCCTCATTGTTTTTCACCCCTTTGCCGACGGTAACAAGCGCACCGCGTTCGTGGCTGCGGATGTCATATTGAAGCTGAACGGATTTAGCATCAAGCCAGGTGCGGAAAACGAAGACTTCTTCTGGTCCATCGCCCGCGGGGAAAAATCGGTCGAAGAAATCAGGGATTGGCTTAAACGCCACTCTGAGCCGAGTTAAGGAGATCAAAGTCTCCTAAGTTAGACTAAAATCATGACCACCACCAAGCCCGCTCCCTCCAAACCCCTCCCTTCCGTCCATCTCTTGGGCACCGGGACGCCCATGTGCGCCGGGTGCGGGGGTTTGGAAGTGCTGCATGAAGTCTATGACATCCTGGGGACGAAAACCGTGTTCGTCAATGCCGCGGGGTGTCTGACGCTGTTGGCGACTTATCCCTTTACCCCCTTCCGGGGCTCCTGGCTCTATACGGCCATGGCTTCGGCCCCGGCCGGGGCGCAAGGAGTGCGGGACGCTCTGGATTTGCTGCTGGCCAAAGGACGTATAGGGCCGGAAGAGGACCTGGAGGTGGTGGTCCTCACCGGGGACGGCTCGGCCTACGGCATGGGGCTGTCGGCCACCTCCAGCGCCATAGAAAGAGGCCTCAACTTTCTCTATCTCTGCTACGACAACGAAGGCTTTGGCAATACCGGCCAGCAGTACTCGGAGGCCACGCCGCATGCGGCGCGCACCGCCACCAGCCTGAGCGCCCGGGGCTTTCCGGGCTACAAAAAAGACCTTTTCGCCATTTGGAGCGCGCATAAGCCGGCCTACGCGGCCACCGCGGTGGCCGCGGAACCCCTGGATTTGGCCCGGAAGATCGAGAAGGCCAAAAATCTGAAAGGACCCCGCCTGATTCTTACCCTCTCCCCCTGCCCTCCGGGGTGGGACTTCGACCCCCAGGAAACGGTGGAGATCGGCAGGCTGGCGGTGAAGACCGGCATCTGGCCTCTCAAGGAATACGTGGACGGAAAGATCGTGCATACCAAAATCCCCCACCCCCGCCTGCCGGTGGAGGAATACCTTAAACGCCAGGGCCGCTTCGCCCATCTGTTCACGCCTGAGCGCAACGACGCCCTCCTCCAAGAAATCCAGGCCAACGTGAATGCCTACTGGGCCGGAGTGAACGCGCCTCTTTAAACGAGACTTGGCCGAACCGAGTTCGAGAGGGTTGTAAGTCAAAGTTATGTGGCCGCGCAAAATCCCTCTTGCCTCGAGTAGGAGTGTCCCAAGTCATAATAAAATTGACTTTTGCTAGGTATTGTGGGAGCATAAAAAATAGAGACTGATTGGCACAGAGCCCCGGTTGGCGGCAAAGAGTACCCGAACCCCAAGTGGCGGCGGACGTAATCGGAAATAGCGCACAATCTCAGTAAGTTTTCACTCTTTTTCTAACTCCGGAGGCTGGTGCAATGAAGACGAAGAGGGCGAAAGGCGCCGAGAACAAACCAGATGCCCTTCAAGAAACCTTGACGAGGCGTAAGGCCATTAAGCGGATTGCCGCGATTCTGGCCGGGGCAACGGTCGGCGTCCCGGTGCTGGCCCAGGCCTCAAAAGACTTGCAGTTTGCTTATCTATCCAGGGCGCCATACAATCCTTACGCCGATGCCGTTTATGCCAGTCGGCAACCCGACTACCAGAGATACATATCCTACTACACCAGCTACCGGAGCCATTACACTTCGGTGCCGCCGCCTTATTCCAGCCGCAGATAGAGTGGCGGCTGCCTAATTCGATGGTTGTTTGAGGACGAATACTTATTAAGCAGCTCTTCTCGCCAAGTGCCGGGTAAGAATGCCCGGTATTTGCTCTGCTACATCATTTGCCTCAGCTCCATGCCAGAGGTCTGCCCTGCTATTTTCCCATTGAAGCAGCTCCCGATTGTCCGGGCTACAACCAGCCCCTGGTTTTCGGCTAAGTGGGGGGGCACCGCCATTTATCGCCCCGGCGGTTGGGGCCCGGCAAATAACTTCTTTTATTAAGTTAGACTTAAACTCCCACTGGATTAGCCCAAGCTCAATGAAGAATTCCAAAGAATATCAACTTCATCTTAAAATTCAGTTGGAAAACGCCTCCCCGGCGCAAACCGGGAAGGCGATCGGGATGTTGTGCCGAAAATATTTAACCCCTCGACTGATTTCTGTTACGGCGGAGAGGGGTAATGAGAGCGAAGCGTCTCATAAGGCCGAGGCCGTCATCAAGCCTCTGATGACGCGGCCATCCCCCTGGAGGCAGTCAGTCGATGAAACCCGGCTGACTACCCAGTCACTGACGCTGAATGATGCCAGGGTCGAGCAACTCGCCAAAGGCTGGGGAAAGGCCGGGATGTCGGAGCAGGTGATTATCGTGCCACACCTATTCTACGAGGCGCTGCTCCGGTGTTTTGTAGGAAATCTTAGATTTCGAGCCCCAGAGATTTTGAGCCAATTGTGCTTCTTTTTCGACTATGCCTCGCTTGACGGAATCCATGAAATCGTCAGACGCAGTTTTTTCGGGGAGAGGGCGGCGGCGCTCAAGTACCTCCGCAAAGAAGGGCTGGCTTCCATCGATTCTGGGCGCCAGTTATCTTTGGAAAATCTCATCTCCCTGGCGTGCTATATGATTCCCGCCAAGTATCTAGTGTTCATGGACGATGACTTCTTCATTAACCGGGCGGCAACAGTGGAGCAGTTGCTGGAGCCCTTGCGACGCGGCTATCTGCTCTCCGGCAGGTATGTCAAGGTGACGCAGCGGATGCATACCTCCCTGTTTGCCTTGAGGTCTGAGGGCCTGCGGGATGAGCTGCTGCTCTTCGATAACGGTGAAAATCTGTTCGCGAACGAAGAATTGAGCACCGGATCGATTACTTACCGGGAGTTCAAAAACCGGGCAAAAAGTGTGTTCAGTATCGGGGATTACGGCGACAACGATGACACCTTTGGCCGCCACCTGTGCCACTGCACCACCGAATTATGGAGTGACTTGCCCCAGGTTCTCAAATTCCTCTTTCAACCGGAACAATTGGCGGAAAAGGATGCCAAGATTAGAATGAATGTCGACACCATGCTGGAAGCTTTGGCTTTGGTGTATAACGTGCCGCGTCAGGAAGAAGAATATATCCATGTGGACAACGATTTGAGATTTGGCGCCCTGGATAATTTTGCCCTTTATCTGAGCAAAATCTATAATAATCATCACTGGTTGTTACGTAATGGGGCTCCTCCCCAGGATCTGGCGTAGACCTTAGCCGCCCGGCGAAGCCGGGATCGGGTGGTGACCATGGCGAACATCCTGCTGACCACCAAATGCAACCGTGCCTGTCCTTATTGCTTTGCAAGACAAGAAATGTCGGACTCCCCCAGCGACAGCCTCCTGTCGTGGGAAAACCTGATCTACATCGCCGACTTTCTCCAGGCCTCGGGAGAAAGGCAGGTATCGCTGCTGGGCGGCGAGCCCACTCTCCACCCGGAATGTGTTGATTTTATTCTGTACCTGCTGGATAGAAACTTCCAAGTCATGGTGTTCACCAATGGGATGTTAGACCCCGCCAGGTTGGAAGAACTCAAAGGCCACCTGACGGAGGTCAATCCCGAGCGGCTCACTTTTACCTGCAACCTCAATGATCCAGAGCAAACCCCCGCTTCCGCGGAAGAAACCACGAAAATTCACAACTTTCTGTCGGTCATGGGTCCTTGGACTATGCCGGGTTTCAATATTTACCGGCTTGACTTCAGACTGGATTTTCTGTTTGACGCCATCAACCGTTACGGTATGAAGCGCCATGTGCGCCTGGGCATCTGTCACCCCGTGCCCGGGCAACGGACCGGGTTCATCCGCATGGAGGATATGCGGCAGGTGGTGCAGCGGATCTATGCCTACCGGCCGCAATTCGATGCCTTGCGGGTCAGCCCCGGATTGGATTGCGGCTTCCCCTTGTGTCAATTCAGCGATGAGGAATTGGGGTGGCTGCACCGCCATCGGGGCCTCATTCAGTTCGGCTGCGGGCCGGCCGTGGATATCGCCCCGGATATGAATGTTTATTATTGTTTTCCCCTTTCCCGGTACCGGCGGAAATCTCTGTTTGAATTTGACTCGCTGGCCCAGGTTGACGACCATTTGCTCAAAATCCGCCATGAGTTCAAGGCAGAAATTCCCGGAGTCTATGACGACTGCGACGGCTGCCGCCACCTGGAAGACGGGCTCTGCGCCGGCGGAGGTCTCTGCCGGGTGGTGAACCTCTTCGTGGACGAAGCCCCCATCAGGCTTCCCGAGATCGAACATGAGCTTGCCAAGAATCGTCTGTCCTCATAACCGGGACCTGCTGCAAACCTTTCGCGACCGCACGGTGGCCGTGAGGGTAAAGGGCCTCGAGACGGCGGCGGCGGCCGCGGCCGACGTTTGGGAGTCGGACAACCACTTGTTGTGTGTCATCATTGAGTCCGGTTCGCCCTTGGCCGACCTCGATTTCCGGGAAGAACAGAAGGACCTGCCCCTGGCGCTGATGGCCCCCTCATGCGGGAAGTTCCGTCATCTGGCAAGGCGTCTTGACTTGCTGCGGCGATGCAACCTGCGGGTTTATCTGCCCGGTAGCCCTCCGGAGAATCTGGTGAGCCTGCGGATTCTATCTTCAGTGGGAATTTATACCGGGGCCATGATAGATGGCGGAGTAGATTGGGACGCTCTGGGGGATTTGATGACCTATGCTGTGCTGGAACGGGTCCCACATGCCGCCATTGAGCCTTTTGCCTTTATCGCCTCGCACTATGATCCTTCCAGCTACCTGGACTGGGGCGGCCTCTTTTTCGATAACCCGGAGAATTACCTGCACCTGGATGAAGAAGGCCGCGTCGCCCTTTCTGCTGCGGAACTGCGGGAACAACGATTTGTCGCCCCAAGTATCTCGGAAATCGCCGCGCCGCAGGAATTCCCCGCCATCCGGGAGAGGCTGCAGGCCTGGCGGCAATATTTCGTGGAGAACCATCCTTGCGCCTCTTGCGGCGGCTGGAAGATTTGCCTGGGGAAATTCGCCGCGTCTGGCTCCGGGAGTCAAGGGTGCGCCGGGTTTTTCCTGGAAATGCTGGAAGTGGCCCGTCAATTCAAAGACCGGCAGATTCAGGCTGAGGGGTTTCAGATATGGCAACCGTGATCTTTAAAGCCACCGAGGCTTGCAATGCCCGGTGCATTTACTGTGACGTGGTGCACAAAAAACCCCGGGCCCCTGTAGTCATGCCTCTGGAAACCCTGGAGATCTTTTTCTCCCGCATTAACGAGTTCCTGCTGAACCGGCCGGATGAACAGATGGAGGTCATCTGGCACGGTGGCGAACCCTTGCTCCTCGGTCCTGACTATTTTGGCCAGGCCCTCCATTTTCAGGAAAAACACTGCGCGGCCACCGGCAGCCGCATCCGGCACAGCATTCAAAGCAACCTGACCCTGTTCTCCCGGGATTTTACCGAGATATTGAAGAAGTTGGGTATAACCAGCTTAGGCTCCAGCTATGATCCGATCTTGAACCTGCGCGGCCTGGGGACCAAGCGGGATTCCCAGGCGTACAACCGGAAATTTATGGACGGTATCAGGCTGGTGGAGGAAGAGGGCTTCGGATGGGGCATCATTTATGTGGTTACCAAGCTCTCCCTGGCCAAGCCTTTGGAGATTTTCCATTTCCTGGCCAACTTTTCGCCCAAGGGCGCCTTCATGTTTAACCCAGTGTTGATCTATGACAACCCCAAGCTCAATCGGCTGAAGGTGACGCCAAAGGAATATGCGGATTTTCTGGGGGCGATCTTTCCGGTCTGGTGGCAGCAGCTGGAAGAATTCCCGCAGGTGGAGCCTTTTTCCGCCCTGACCAGCAATCTGCTGGAGGAGGGCACCTCTTTGATGTGCAGCGACTCCGGGGCCTGCGCCCGTAACCATATCAATGTGCTGCCGGATGGCAGCCTCTCACTGTGCGGCCGGGCTGCCGACTGGAGCCTGCTGCAATACGGGACGATTTTTGACAAGTCATTTTCGGAAGTACTGGCGGACCCCCAAAGGGAGGTCCTGATGGAACGAAATACTATCCTGCCGGAAACTGACTGCAAAGGCTGCCGTTTCTGGAAAATTTGCCATGGCGGCTGTCCCCTGGACGCCTGGTCGGGGTCCGGGTCGTTCCTGCATAAGAGCGAGTGGTGCTACGCCAAACGGGGGTTTATTGAGAAATACTTCGAACCCATGGTCAATCCCAGCGCCGCGGTGGCCGCGGTTACGACGAAAGAGCCGCAGCATCCCTGGCCACCGGCGCCTCCGGCCAACCTGGCCCGGATTGGGAAACGCCGGCGGGCAAAAGACCCGGAAGCAAGATTGGAGCTGCCGTGGATCAATCCCATCGGCGGATTGGGGGACACCCTGATGGTTTCCGGGGTGCTGAAGCAGGTGGTGGACCGGAATTCGTCACGGCAATTCAACCTGGTGGCCCGGACCAAATACCGCCCCCTTCTGGCAGGCCATCCCGCCATCGCCCACATCGGCCATCCGCCGCCGGGATCCAAGTTTGTAATTTTTACCACGAATTATTGGGAGCATGAGGATTACCGGCAGCCCGGCAAAAGGGCCTACCAGGTGCTGGCCCGGATATTCGGCTTAACTCCGCCGGTGGAGGAACGTTTATACGTGCCTTGGGTGTTCCGAGACGACCCGGTTCTTATGGGGCTTATTCCCTGGAAGCCGCGCAACGTCCTGATCTGCCAGAGTTCGGATTCGCCCCGGAAGCAGATGGGCTTGGAAAGATGGGAAGCCCTGGTACAGAGGTTGACGCAAATAGGTGTAGGGGTTTGCCAGGCCGGGAGGATACGGGACAGTTACGTGCGGGGTGCTTACAGCTTAATGGGCTTAACCTCCACCAGACAATTGATCTCCCTGGTGCGGCATTTCGACGCGGTGGTCACTTCAGACAATTTCATCATGCACGCCGCGCAATTGTGCGGCGTGCCAGCCGTGGTCCTTTGGGGACCCACCAGCCACCGGGTTTATGGCTATGCCGGACAGGTCCACCTGCAGGCCAAGATAGACTGCGAGTATGCCGGCGGCTGCATAGAGGGCGGCGACGGCGGACACTTGTATCAAATCGATTGCCCCCGGGGACCAGCCCATTGCCTGGATACATTGCCCCTAGAGGTTATTTTCAATGCTGTTATGGGTATATTAAAAGACTTGGGGAAAGAGGGCTAGGAGCGTGGGCTTTTAAAAGGTCCAGAGTGAACCGTAGAACCGACTATGTTCTAGGCAACATCTGCCCCTTCCTCTTCGACCGTCGCTTCTGAGAGATAAAACCAAAGAGGCCAGATAGATGATATCTTGCTAAACCCTTCTCTTATCAGTCGATCCAGTAAAAAAGCTGCTCTGATCTGCTTATCTGGACTTTTTTTTGAGCTTCACCGTGCTGGTCCCCATAAAACAATGTTTCATTATGCATTCCAACCCCACCGTAATCCTGAACGTCTATGCCCACCTCATGAAACCCACCAATCAAGAAGCGGCCTACCGCCTGGAAAACTCAGTTTTTGGGGAAAGTGGTAGCAAACTGGTAGCAGAATTGAAAAGGGGTCACGGCTCTTAACCGTAACCCCTTGAATTTCTTGGTAGGCGGTACTGGATTTGAACCAGTGACTTCCACCGTGTGAGGATGGCACTCTACCACTGAGTTAACCGCCCGTTAAGGTCAATTATAATTAATATCAAAAATTAATTCTTTGACAAGACCTTAAATCATTCCCTGGTCCTTAGGATGGCTCTGCCGTGGGCAGTTGGCTGCGTTTTCCCCTGGCGTAACGGGAGTAAAGCGTGGAAAATATGACCCCCAACGCAAATAAGCCGAATTCTATTCCCCGGTAAAACCATTCATTTCCCTGGGGATCATGGAGCTTGACCACATTTACCAGGGTATTGGCCAAAAACACCGAACCCCAAGCGCCGGTGACGATGAAATTGGCCCGGATGAAAGCGGGAGAATCCCACAACTCCCTGGGAGTGTGCTCCCGGGCGTAGCTTAAGGTAAATGGACTCCCCGAAAGCAATGACAGAAGAGTGAGCAGTAGAAGAGTGCCGCTAGCGAAAATCCCCAAGTGGTGGATTACCCAGGGGTTCTGGAGCCAGACCACAAAGATCAGGGCGAAGGAGAAGAAGATAACCCCGGCCCAGAGGATAAGGCCCCGGTGCAGTCTGGTGAGGCCCATAACCACCACCAGGACCGCGGCCACCAGGATGCCGAGCCGCCAGGCGGGTGAGGGAATGGCCCCCGGAAATAAGCCAGAACGCGAGCCAGGGTGAAAAGGCCACCAACAATTTAATGGCATCCATCTCGAATATTCCTTCCTCTCCGGCTGAGTCTCCTTGGCTGGTTGCTCAAAACCCCCGTGATTTTCCTGGATAATCGGACTTTAAGCTTTTTTCCTTGAAGATGCGGCTGCCGTCAAGGTTATTATCAGGAATTGTCTCCCTTTTTTCGCTACTTGGCGAATGACTTCTCCAGATAGATCGATAACCTCCGGCCGGGCGTCGATGAGGTGGGTGTCGCTGCTGGCGATGGGGCCGGGGAAATTCAAAAGATCGCTTTCGGGCACGGGCACGGCCGCGGCTTCTACCTTTAGGCCCCGGGCGGCCCAGAGCTCCCGGGTGCGCCGGGCCAATTCGCCGCTCAGGCTCAAGGGCGCGTCATAAAAGACGCTCACCGGGCCTATTTGGTTTTGAGACAAATGGTCAGCCAGGAGAGTTAGCGCCTCTTCCGTCTCCGGCGAGGCCCGGAAAGCCTTGGAGACCTGGCCCACGTCCCGGATAAAGCCATCGTCCGCGGCCACCAGGGGCAGATGCCGTATGGCGCACTCTAGAGTGATGAGGACGTTGTGGCCGTCGATGCCCAAGGGTTGGCCCTGCAAGTCCCGGAGCAGACGCAGCTTGGCCCGGCGGGCCGCAGCAACTTCCGGGGCAAAGACACCCCGGTGCAGAATCTGGCGCGAGGTATGATCTAATTGATAGCGGTCGCCCACCAGGGCCAGCGCGGCCGTGCGGGCATACCCCCGGGAGAGGAGGTAGCGGAAGTCCGCGGCTGCTTCAACGAGAATCGGGTCTGTTCCCATGGCGCGGGTGAGTAATGGGCGGATGCGAACTCAAACACCTGTGTTTTTTGGTGCAGATTATGTCCTTAATTTATCTCTGGTTTCCAGGGGATTGGAAACCGATTCTTCTTTAATGCAAACTAATGGTTATCTTTGGAGGCGCTCCCAGGGTGACATCGAGGGTAACTCCGGTCAAAGGTAATTCTATATGCTCTTGCATCCGCTTGGCCATAATCAGAGCATTTAACAGCGAAACCAAAAGCTTTTCCGCCTGATGCTCTTCAATCATTTTTTTCAGGCCATCTTCGTGCAGGTTCTCAATTGAACCCGAAATGGAAGTGTTAATTTCCGGAATAAGCCCCATGCTAAAGTTGAACTTACTGACTTTAAATCCGAAGGTGTCCAGGAACGCAATGGCCTTTTTGTATTCATCAAGCAGTTCCTTTACTTTGCCCTTGGCAAGGCCCCCTAATTCTTCGGCTTTCTCTATGAATGCGGGTATTAACTCTTTAAAGGGCATTTGTCACCTCCTGGAACTATGATGCGCTAATGTACCATCCAAGGTTCGTGGGCGAAACGCACCTTGCTGCTCGCTTCCGGCTTACTTTTGGGAAAGTAAATTCTCCCTTGCCAGCTTTTCTCCTAAAGCCCTGGCCTGGGCCAGTTCCTCCGGGTCGGGGATGTATTTGACCTGGAAGCCGTCGTGGACCACCTTGAGCTTCATGGCCTGGAGCTCCTGGGTGATGAGGCCCGCGGCCTGGCCGCTCCAGCCGAAGGAGCCGAAGGCCATGGCCGCCTTGTTTCGGGGCTTGAGGCCCTTTAAGTAAGTGAGAAACTGGGCCACGGTGGGGAAGAGGCCGTTGTTCAGGGTGGGGGAGCCGAAGAGGAGCAGGCCCGCGTCCAGAACCTCGGTAATGATATCGCTGATATGGGTGCTCCGCAGGTGCAGGAGGTGCGCATCAACCCCCGCGTCCATCAACCCTTCCATAAAGGCCCCAGCCAGCATCTCGGTACTGTGCCACATGGTGTCGTAGATGACCAGGCCCTTGGCCGCCACTTCGCCCGCGGCCCATTTCTTATAGTAGGAGAAGACCCATTCAGGCTTCCGGTAAATGAGGCCGTGGTCCGGGGCGACGATCTTGAAGGTCAGGCCCAGCTTGGCGACCTTGTCGAAGAGCTGGGTGATCAGGGTCCCGAAGGGCATGAGGATGTTGGCGTAATACTTTTGCAGTTGATAGGTGTAACCGCCGGGAAAACCCGGCACCTGGTCGTCGAAACGCTCGCTGGAGGCCAAGTGCGCGCCGAACGCATCGCTGGAAAAGAGAAGTTCCTCCTCTTTCAGATAGGTCATCATGGAGTCCGGCCAGTGGAGCATGGGGGTTTCCAGGAAGGTGAGGGTCCGCTTCCCTAGGGAGAGTTCGTCGCCGGTTTTCACCTCTACGAAGGGCCAGTCCTGCTTGTAGTGGCGGCTCAGGCCCGCCTTGCCTAGCGGGGAGCAGAAAATCTTTTCCGGCTGGACCCGGGCCACGGTCTCCGGCAGCCCCCCGGAATGGTCCATCTCCACGTGGTTGGAGATGATATAATTAATTTTGGCCGGGTCCACGATTTCCGCCACGCGGGCCAGCATCTCCGGCACCAATTCCTTTTTCACCGTGTCGATGAGGGTGATTTTATCGTCGATGATCAGGTAGGCGTTATAGGTGGAGCCCGCCTCCGTTTGATAGCCGTGGAAGTCCCGGAGGTTCCAGTCGATCACCCCCACCCAATAGACTCCCGGCGTTAATTCCACAGTCATAGTTTCCTCCGTATGGTAGGGTTGGGTCTGATCTGCCTTTGTCCCAAGCCTCTTTTAAAGGGGGCAGGGGCCAGGGATAAGAAAAGAATTTTTCCTCACTGACCCCTGACCCCTGGCCCCTGATCCCTACTAAAGCCCTTCCTTGGTCAGTTCTTCCAGCAGGGTTTTTTGTTTCTTGGTGAGATTGGTGGGGGTATCGACGATGATCCGCACGTATTGGTCCCCCCGGGTCTTGCCGTTGGCGAAAGGAAGGCCGTAGTTTTTCAGGCGCATCTTGGTGTGGCTCTGGGTGCCGGGGGGCACCTTGAGGCTCATGGTTTTGCCGTCCAGGGTGGGCGCGGTCACTTTGGTGCCCAGTATGGCCTCGGTGACGCGGATATGCCGGTCCACGTAGAGGTCGTTGCCCTCCCGTTTGAAGACCGGATGCTCCTGCTCCCGGAGCTTGATATAGAGGTCGCCGGGAGGGCCTCCCATGGGGCCAGGCCGGCCTTTACCGGCGATGCGCAGCTTTTTCCCCGGCAGGGTGCCGGGGGGAATTTTCACCGCGACCTTCACTTGCTGGCCGTTGGGGCTGAAACTCACGATCTTTTCGGTGCCGAAGGCCATCTCGTGGAGGGTGATGGGCATTTCCACCTGCAGGTCTTCGCCTTTGAGAGGGCGGGGCTGGGCTTGAAAATCCTCAGCCGGGCCGCCGCCATAACGAAACACCCGGGTGCGGCCTCCCCGGGAGCGGCCGCCCAGGCCGCCGAAGAGACGGGAAAAGATGTTGTCGGAGATGCCGGTGTCGAAGATTTCGCTGAAATCGAAGCCCTTGAAGATGTCTTCCTGGGTGTATTTAGTGTGAAAGGCCTGGGAGCCCACTTCGTTGTAGGATTTGCGTTTTTCGGGATTGCTCAGGACCGCGTAGGCTTCGCTGATTTTCTTAAACTGCTCTTCGGCCTGGCGCTTATCGCCCTTGGCCTTATCCGGGTGGTACTTCTGGGCCAGTTTGCGGTAAGCTTTCTTGATCTCCTCTGGAGACGCGTCCCGCTTGACCCCTAAAGTCTGATAATAATCTTCCGCCATGGTGTGCCTGCTAATATATTATAAAAAAATTATAGAAGCAAAATTGATTTTGTCAAGCTTGGATGTGAGATAACTTTTGCATTTTATTGGAAAATTGTCATGGTAGAGGGTGGTTAAATTTATCTCCTTGCGTAATTGCGGAGTTTGTGTTAGTAATCACAAGTTGTGAGGTCCGGTATTGATCCGACCCGGCGAGTAGCTGGACATTTTTTTCAAGGAGGTTGGGCATGACGGCTTTGATCGGCGGACTAGTGGCGGTAGCGCTAGGATTAATTGGCCTGGGATTATGGTGGCGAGATTTCCTCAGCTTGCTGGCCGGAGCAATTCCCTTGCTGCTTCTGTTGGGTGGCGCGTTAGCGGTTTACCTGGGGTTCGAAGAGGCCAAAGACAAGATTTTAAAGAAAGAAGAGGCCCCCTCCTTTGAAGCTCCCAAGGTCTCCGAGGCTGAAGTGGAAAAATATAAGGCCGAGGTGGAGACCCTGAAAACCGAGATCAACGAACTAAAGAAAAAGAAGAAGTAAGATTTTATATTCCCGGCCTCTGGACCGATTCAGGGGCCGGGACAATCTCCCCGGAGGTCACCCTGACGACCTCCCCCGTTTCCTGCCGGACCAGCAAGGCCCCGTCCCCGGCAACTTTCAGAGCCAAACCGGAAATTTCCCGCGGCCCCTGCCGGATAGTGACCGTCTGCCCCAGGGTGACGTTATATTCGCGCCATTCGTTGAGAATCACCTCAAAATCCCGGTTGAGAAAGAGGTCGTAGAGGGCCTCGAATTCTTCCAGCCAGGCCCTAAGAATCCCCCGGCGGCAAAAGGTTGACCCCGTCGTCAGGGCCAGGGAAGTGGCGGTGAGATCCAGCGGCGGCGGAAACTCTCGGTTATTGACGTTCAGTCCCAAGCCCACCACCAGATGGCGGATGCAATCGCTTTCCGTCTCCATTTCCGTGAGAATGCCCCCCAGCTTCTTGCCGTCCACCAGGAGATCGTTGGGCCATTTAATGCCCGGGCCCACCCCGGCGACCCTTTTTAAGGCCCGGACCACCGCCACCGCAGTGGTGAGGGTGATCTGCGGCATCTCCGTGGGAGGCAGAGGCGGCCGGAGAAGCAATGAAACATAGAGACCGGTCCCGGCGGGGGAATCCCACTCCCGGCCCAAGCGGCCCCGGCCCCGGGTCTGGGATTCGGCCACCACTATAGAACCTTCCGGGGCGTTCTTGCTCCCCAGTTCCTTGGCCAGATCGTTGGTGGAGGGGAGAGACTCGAAATGATGGATGGGACCCTTCAGATAACGGGTGTTAAGCCCCTGCATGATCTCCCCGGGGAGGAGTTTATCCGGCAGCCCCAGAAGCCGGTAGCCCCTTCGGGGCGAGCCTTCGATGCTGTATCCCAGGGCCTTGAGGCGGTTGATGCGCTTCCAGACCGCGGCCCGGCTGAGGCCCAACATCCCGGCCAGGGCCTCTCCGGAGAGGGGCGCAGGAGAGTTCTTCAAGGCGCCCAGGATGGTGCCCAGAACTACATCGCCGTCTTTAGGTCCCCGGTGGTTCGGTTCCATATCAGATTTCACGGGTCAGGATTATTTTCCCGGCGTGGGTTCCGGCCGTGGTCGTTCCCACAGTTGGCGTTTGAGGGAATTGTTATAGACCGCGGCGCCGATGAGCCCGCCCACCACCAACCCCACCACCGCCGCGGTGGGCGTGGGGGAGACCAGCAGGGCGATGCACAAGCCGGTGAAGGCGTAGGCCACAGGGATGTAAATCTGGGCCGGGTTGGCGATACAGGCCGGCGCCAGAAAGACCAGGAGGGCCAGGGCCACGACCCTGTGCCAGGTAATCCGGGGGCGCCGGTATCTAAGATTCATGAAGCTTTATCTTGAAAGAAGCAGGTGGCGGTCGCCCCGCTCTTTCCTCCTTAGATGTTATCCTACTGATAATGATATACTTTTATTACTATCTTTGCCACAACGAGATTACATAGACCAGGCCCATGGCCAGGTGCTGGGCCAGGGTAAAGCCACAGAGACGGCGCAGGCCGGCTTCCCGGCGGTAATCCTTCCTTTTGATGAACTCCTGGTTGACCACCGCCAGGATGATCAACAAGATGAATCCAATCCTAAAGGGCAGTGGATTTGCTGGAAAAAGAAGAGCAACCACCAGACCGGTGATGGTCAGGATATTCACCAGGGTAAAGATGAGAGCCGCGCCCGCCGGTCCCACCCGGGCCGCCAGGCTGCGAGGAGGAGGCGATTCTTCTCCTTCCAGTTGGGGAAAACCATGGATCAGGAAGAGGTTAAACCCGGCAAAAGTCAGGGGCAGGCCATAGATCAGTCCCTCGGTGAGCAGATGGCCGGTTTGCAGATATAACCCAGCGGCCACCGGCAGGATTCCGACACAGAGGCCGCCCAACAACTCGCCCAGGCCCCGCTGATGCCATTGCAAGGGCGGCGCGAAAAAGAAATAACTGCAAAAGATTCCCAGGCCCCCCAGAGGAATGGTCCAATCGCCGGTGCGCGCCCAAAATTGGAGAATCAATCCCAGGGCCGCGGCCAGCCCTAGCGCGGTATAGGCCAGGCTCCGGGCTTTATCCGGCGATATCAGCCCCTGGCCGGGCCAACGCCCCAAAGTGGGGGCAAAAGCCAAACGGCTGCCCCAGGCCGCCAGGATCAGGGCGGCCAGGGCCGCGGCCCCCATCAGAAAAACTTCAGGCCGCAGGGGAAACCCGGCCACCCCTGCCAGGAGGGTGCCCACTCCGAAGGGAGCCAGGCCGGTGAGGAAAAAGAGAAGAGGAACGAAGAGGCTTTTTTGGACTTCAGGGGTTCGGGGGACCATGCTTATCTTTTCCAGAAGGGTTGCCCCTTATTTAAAAGCCATAGCCGCGTCAGGTCAAGGAAATTCACCCAATCCCCCATAGACTTACTGCCTCCCACCCACACGGGAACAGCCATTTAGGGTCATAAAAGCATTGACAGCCCCGGTTGCCGATGTTAGATAAAACCGTTGGGGCCGTTAGCTCAATTGGTAGAGCAAGTGACTCTTAATCACTAGGTTTGGGGTTCGAGCCCCCGACGGCCCACCAGAGAATTCAAGGGGTTAGCTGAAGAAGCTAACCCTATTTTTATTAATGAACAACCTAAGAATAACTTAGGGATCACCAAAATTCCTTCTCTTTTAGAAAAATGTTATAAGCATTAGAGGCAAAAAGCTGGACATAATGTTTATGAGTATGGCCCCTCTCTCTAATCTCCCGGATGGCGTCCCTTTTAGAGTCCTGGTGATCGACGATGAAAAGAATATCCGGGTAACCTTGTCCGCTTACCTGGAAGGAGTGGGCTGCGGGGTGACCGCGGTGGCCACGGCGTTGGAGGCTCTGGCGGCCCTGGAGCGCCAGACCTTTGACCTGGCCTTCCTGGACCTGCGCCTCAAGGAAACGAGCGGCCTGGATTTGCTCCCCAAGCTCCTGGCCGCCAGCCCCCATCTTCCCATAGTGATGATCACGGCTTATGCTACCATAGAAACCGCGGTGGAGGCCATTAAACGGGGCGCCAGAGATTATCTGCCCAAGCCTTTTACTCCCGCGCAAATTCGGCATCTGGTCAACGGACTGGCCGAGCGCCTCAGTTTATTCCGGCAGGTGGACGAGTTGCAGGCGCGTCTGCAAGATGCGGTACCGGAAGTGGTTTTAGAGACGGCATCACCGCTGGTGCGAGCCACCCTGGAGTTGGCGAGCCGGGTGGCGCCTACGGAGGCCACGGTGCTACTTACGGGGGAAAACGGCACCGGCAAGGGGGTTATGGCCCAGTGGCTGCACGCTCAAAGCTCCCGAGCCGGCGGCCCCTTCGTGGTGGTCAGTTGTCCCACCCTATCCGAGGAGCTCCTGGCCAGCGAGCTGTTCGGCCACGTCAAGGGGGCTTTCACCGGCGCGTTGCGGGACCGGGAAGGAAAGCTGGAGGCGGCTCATGGCGGCACTTTGTTTTTAGATGAAATATCCGAAATTTCACCGGGACTTCAGGCCAAGCTCCTGAGGTTCCTCCAGGAAAAGCAATTCGAGCGGGTGGGGGAAAACCGCACCCGCCGGGCGGATGTCAGGATACTGGCCGCAACCAATCGCAACCTGGAAGAAGAGATCAAGGCCGGACGGTTTCGGGAAGACCTGTTCTTCCGCCTCAACGTGGTGCAAATTCTCCTGCCCCCTTTACGAGAGCGCCCGGAGGACATTCCCTTGCTGGCCGCGCGGTTTTTGGACTTCTTTGCCCGACAAATGCGGCGGCCCGGGCCGGAATTGTCGCCGGCCGCGCTGGCGGCCCTACAGTCCTATTCCTGGCCGGGCAACATCCGGGAACTGCGCAACGTCCTGGAGCGGGCCCTGATCCTCTGGCCTTCCCGGGTCATCGAACCGGAGGCCCTGCCGGAGCAGATCTCCGCCAAGACGGCGGCTCTGCCGGTTTTAGGGGGAGACTATTCCCTGGAGCAGGTGGAGCGGGAACATATCCTCCGGGTCCTGGCCCGGACAGCCACCATTGAAGAGGCGGCCCACGTCCTGGGCATCGACCCCTCCACCCTCTGGCGCAAACGGAAGAGGTACGAAGAAGAAGGTTGACCGACTTTCCCTGCGTCTAGCCCCATCTTTCATGTTGAAAGTCTTCCCCTGGCCCATCTTGCATTTTGCAATCCACCCCTGGAGGGGATTCCATGTAAGTACCTAAATTATCAAAATAATTTATTGTGGAAGTATTGGTTCGTCCCTTGCACTATCCTTGATGATGCTTAGGTTTCGAGGAGATGCAAGACGATGAAGCACTTGCGAATCATTGTATTTCTGGTGCTCGCCACTCTTCTCTTGGGGTTGGCGCTGCCGGGGTGGGGCCAGGCCACGGCCCCTGATTTTCTGGAGCAAGGCCAGAAGCTTATGGCCGCGGGCAGGTGCCTGCAAGCCGCGGAGGCTTACAAACAGGCAATTCGCCTGCAACCCGACCTGGACGCGGCCCACCTGGGCCTCAAGGAAGCCTACTGGAGGCTCGGTTTCTGGAAGAAAATGCAGGAGGCCCGGCGGCTTTTGCAGGAACTGCCGCCGGACGATGCCGTGGCCCATTACGATCTGGGGTTGCTCTACCTGGAGAAGGGTGATTACGGCTATGCCCAGGATGAATGCCGGATTCTCCAAAAACTGGACCCGGCCCTGGCCCGGCGGCTGGACCAGGCCATCCGGCAGGGAAGATAAACCCTCCGGAAATTAAGGGAGGGATGAGATTATTCAAGGATAGGAGGGGAGAACGGGTATGATGATTCAACAACTTAAAATTACTGGTACCAGCCTGCGGATGATTCTGGTTGGGTTGGTTCTAGGATGCTTTTTAGTAGGGCTGACGCCGGCGGCGCCGGTGTTCGCCCAGGTGGCCGGGCCGCCTTTGATGGAAAAACCTATGGCCCCGCCGCCGGAGGAAAAAAAGGAGGAGACTCCCGGCGCTCCCACCACCTGCGGTCCCATGATCAGCGACACCTGCCTTCCCATCACCACCGGTAAATTCGCCATGCAGGTCTGGTGGGCCCAGTCTTTTTATCCGGGGAACTTCTCCGGTAACTGGCGGGCAATAAAAGCCCCGGGCAATTATTATACCTTTTCCATGCCGGTGAAATTTGTCTACGGCCCCACCAAGGACTTGGAGACCTACGTCGTTGTTCCTTTCATCCATAACTGGGTAAACAAGGCGGATGTCCCCGGCCCCAATGGCGAGACCGCAGCCAGCTATAGCGGCATCGGCGATATCACCGCGGTGGCCAAGTACAATCTGCTGCCGGAAACCGATTTCCGGCCTGCCATCAGTCCGGTCTTCGGGGTGGGTTTTCCCACCGGCCACGCCTCCCACCTCAACCCGGGGCGCCTGGCGGTGGATGCCATCGGCACCGGGTCTTTCAACTTTATCACCGGCGTCAACCTGTTCAAATACGTGAAACCGGTGTTGCTGCACAGCCAGATCTGGTTCAATTCTCCCATCAACCTCTACAAAATACACGGTGAGGAAGGCCCGGTTAACGTCCGTTCCCGGGAATACCTGAACGTCAATCTGGCCGGGGAACTTCCCGTTTCTGAGAAATGGGTCTTATTGTTTGAAGTTTACAGCACCTGGACCTGGCAAAACCTACCCACCGTCCAGGGCTTCCAAACCCCGCAAACGGTTATCGGCATCCTGCCGGGGATCGAGTTCCTGGCCACGGACAAATTGGCTTTGGCCGCGGGTGTCTCCCTGGACCTCTGGGGCAAAAACGGCGTCCAGAAATACACCCCCATGTTCACCGCGTTCTATACCTTCTGAGCCGGTCTCAGACTAATCCTTTGGGGAGTTAAAATATGTGGGACTTAATTGCCATCGGCTTAGTATTAATTTTTTTCATTCTTTCCTGGGCCTACGTGGCCGGCGCGGTAAAGCTGTAAGGAGGAGACCATGACCTGGGAATTTGGCATTGGTTTGGGGATTTCGTTTCTGCTCCTGGGCTACCTGGTGTACGCCCTGCTCTGGCCGGAGCGGTTCTAAGGAGGCGGCCATGACCCTTAACGGCTGGCTACAAATATTGATTTATAGTGCAATAATCTTGGCGCTTACCAAACCTTTCGGGGTTTACATGTACCGGGTTTTCGAAAGCCCGGAGCGGCCCCTGCCCCGGGTTTTCGGTCCCTTGGACCGCTGGAGTTTCCGGCTGTGCGGCGTGGAACCTGAAAAGGAGCAGACCTGGAAGGAATATGCCTTATCCCTGCTCCTCTTCAGTCTGGTGGGGTTGCTGGTGAGTTATCTAATCATGCGGGCGCAGCAGTGGTTGCCCCTAAATCCCCAAGGATTGGGGCCGGTTGCCCCGGACCTGGCCTTCAACACCGCGGTCAGTTTCACCACCAATACCAACTGGCAGGCTTATGGCGGCGAGAGCACCATGAGCTACCTCTCCCAGATGGCGGCCCTGGCCTGGCATAATTTCATTTCTGCCGCCGCGGGCCTGGGCGTAGCCCTGGCCCTGGCCCGGGGGCTCACCCGCCGGGCTGCCATGGGGGGGGAAGCCCCCCGCACCCTGGGCAACTTCTGGGCCGACCTGATCAGGTCCATCAATTACGTCTTCTTGCCCATCTGTGTGATAGCCGCCCTGTTGCTGGTGTCCCAGGGAGTGATTCAGACTTTGAAGCCCTATCAAACCGTGAAACTGATGGATCCTTACACCGCGCAGGTGTCGAAAAAGGACGAAAGCGGCCAAACGATCAAAGACGACAAAGACAACCCGGTGATGGAAGAGGTCAAGGTGGAGACCCAGGACCTCCCCCTGGGGCCGGTGGCTTCCCAGGAAGTTATTAAGGAGTTGGGCACCAACGGCGGCGGATTTTTTAACGCCAACAGCGCCCATCCCTTTGAAAGCCCCACCCCCATCACCAACTTTCTGGAAATGCTGCTGATTTTCGCCATCCCCGCGGCCCTGACCTATACCTACGGCCGCATGGCCCGGGACCAGAAGGAAGGCTGGGTAATCTTCGGGGCCATGGCCCTGCTGTTCCTGGTGGGGGTGGGCACCGCCTATTGGGCCGAGGCCCGGGGCAATGCCGCCCTGAACGGACTGCCGGTGGATCAAACCATGGGCAACCTGGAAGGCAAGGAGATGCGCTTCGGCGTGGCCAACTCGTCGCTGTTCGCCACCATTACCACCGATGCCTCCTGCGGCGCGGTGAACTCCATGCACGACAGTTTCACCCCTCTGGGTGGCCTGGTGCCACTGGTGAATATCCAACTGGGCGAGGTGATCTTCGGCGGCGTGGGCGCGGGGCTGTATGGCATGCTGGTCTTCGTCATCCTGGCGGTCTTCATCGCCGGGCTGATGGTGGGCCGCACTCCGGAATACCTGGGGAAAAAGATCGAGTCCCGGGAAGTTAAATTCGCCATGCTCTACGTGCTCATCTTTCCCCTGATCATCCTGGGGTTCGCAGCCTGGGCCGCGGTGGCCCCGTATGCCCTATCGTCCTTGAATAATGCCGGACCCCACGGCCTGAGCGAAATCATTTATGCCTTTTCCAGCGGCGCGGGCAACAACGGCTCCGCGTTTGCGGGCCTGAACGCCAACACCCCCTGGTGGAATATCACCTTGGGTCTGGCCATGCTGGCCGGGCGCTTCTGGATGATGATCCCGGTATTAGCCATTGCCGGGGCCATGGTGGGCAAAAAGACGGTGCCTCCCACCCTGGGGACTTTTCCCACCAATGGACCGCTGTTCCTGGGTCTCCTGGTGGGAGTGGTTTTGATTGTGGGGGCCTTGACCTTTTTTCCGGTGCTTTCGCTGGGGCCGGTGCTGGAAGAATTCCTGGCCGGCCACGGCAAGTTTTTCTAAGGGAGTGAGACATGACTATTCATCCCCGACAGGAAATTTCCCTGTTCAATAAAGCGATCCTGGGCCCCGCGGCCTGGGGGAGCTTGAAGAAACTGTCGCCCCACCTGGTGATGAAAAACCCGGTGATGTTCGTAGTGGAAGTAGGCGCCATTCTTACCACCCTTCTCTGGTTCCGGGATTTTTTGTCCACCCCTGCCGAACCTTTGTGGTTCACGGGGCAGGTGAGTCTATGGCTCTGGTTCACGGTGATCTTCGCCAATTTTGCGGAAGCGGTGGCGGAAGGCCGGGGCAAGGCCCAGGCCGGGGAACTGAAGAAGATGCGCCGGGAGATCATGGCCCGGAAAATGGAGGACGGCAAAGAAGTCCAGGTACCGGCCTCCCAGCTCCGCCGGGGGGATATGGTGGTGGCGGAGGCCGGGGATTACATTCCCGGCGACGGCGACGTCATTGAAGGCATCGCCTCGGTGGACGAATCCGCGGTGACCGGGGAATCCGCGCCGGTCATCCGGGAGGCAGGCGGCGACCGCTCCGCGGTCACCGGCGGCACCCGGGTGCTCTCCGACCGGATTGTGATCAGAATTACCGCGGACCCCGGAGACACCTTCCTGGATAAAATGATCGCCCTGGTGGAAGGCGCGGTGCGGCAGAAGACCCCCAACGAGATCGCCCTGCACATTCTACTGGTAGGCCTGACCATCATCTTTCTCATCGCCTGCGTCACGTTGGTGCCGGTGGCCGCATACTCCAAGGTCACCCTGTCCGCCACGGTGATTGCCGCGCTGCTGGTCTGCCTCATCCCCACCACCATCGGCGGGTTGCTCTCGGCCATCGGTATCGCCGGTATGGACCGGCTGATCCGCAAAAACGTCCTGGCCATGAGCGGCCGGGCGGTGGAGGCCGCAGGGGACGTGGATACGCTGCTACTGGACAAGACCGGCACCATAACCCTAGGAAACCGTATGGCTTCGGAACTGATTCCGGCCACCGGGGTACCGGCCGTAGAGTTGGCCAAGGCTGCGGGCATGGCCAGTTACGCGGATGAAACCCCCGAGGGCCGCTCCATTGTTGACTTCGTCAGAACCAACTACAATTTTACGGATGCTGACGTCAATTGTCCCGGCGGCCAATTCGTCCCCTTCAGCGCCCATACCCGCATGAGCGGCTGTGATTTTAACGGGCAGATTATCCGCAAGGGGGCCGCGGATGCCATTACCGAACATGTGCGCTCCCAAGGGGGCGAGATCCCCAGCGAACTGGCCTACGTCATCGACGGCATCGGCGACGCCGGGGGCACGCCCTTGGTGGTTTCCCAGGGTGATAAGGTCATGGGGGTCATCCACCTCAAGGACATTGTCAAGCAGGACATCCGGGAGCGCTTCGACCGCTTCCGGGCCATGGGCATCAGGACGGTGATGATCACCGGGGACAACCCCCGCACCGCGGCCACCATCGCCCGGGAAGCGGGGGTGGACGACTTCCTGGCCGAAGCCACGCCGGAGCGCAAAATGCGCCTCATCAAGGAGGAGCAGGCCAAAGGCAAGATGGTGGCCATGACCGGGGACGGCACCAACGACGCCCCGGCCCTGGCCCAGGCCGACGTGGGCATGGCCATGAACACCGGCACCCAGGCGGCCAAAGAGGCGGGGAACATGATTGACCTGGACTCCAACCCCACCAAGCTCCTGGAGGTGGTGGAAGTAGGCAAGCAGTTACTCATGACCAGGGGGGCCTTAACCACCTTTTCCGTGGCCAACGACGTGGCCAAGTATTTCGCTATTCTACCGGCCATGTTCGTCATGGTTTATCCGGAGATCGCACCCCTCAATCTCATGGGGTTGGCCTCTCCCCAGAGCGCTATCCTCTCTGCGGTCATTTTCAATGCCCTGATCATTGTGTTGCTCATCCCCCTGGCCTTGAAGGGAGTGCGCTACCGGCCCCTGGGCGCCGCCATCCTGTTGCGGCGGCTCCTCCTGGTCTATGGGGTGGGGGGAATCATCGCTCCCTTTGCGGGCATCAAACTCATTGACGTAATGCTGGCGGGAATGGGTTTAAAATAGCCAAGGAGAAAGTCATGTTGCAATCTTTCATCATTGCCTGTCGGGCCACCGTCTTTACCCTGCTCCTCACCGGAGTGGCTTATCCCCTTTTGGTGACGGGCCTGGCGCAGTTACTTTTTCCGGACAAAGCCAACGGCAGCCTGGTCAAAGATGAACGGGGCCAGGTGGTGGGGTCCGAATTCATCGGCCAGAAGTTCTCTCATCCCGCTTATTTTCAATCCCGGCCTTCCGCCGCGGGGGAAAAGGCCTATGACGGCCTCGCCTCCGGGGGGTCGAATTACGGAGTCACTTCCCAGAAATTGCGGGATCGTGTTATAAGTGATTTAGAGAGCCTGAAAAAAGACAACCCTGGGGCCCTCGGGCCTATTCCCGCAGAACTGCTGACTGCGTCGGGCAGCGGCCTGGACCCCCATCTTTCTCCCGCCGGGGCGCGGTGGCAAATATCCCGGGTGGCCAAGGCCCGGAAAGTGGCTCCCGAGCGTATCGAGGCCGTAGTCCAGGGCTATATCCAGGGCCGGGACCTGGGCTTCTTGGGGGAGCCCCGGGTGAACGTGTTGCTGCTGAATCTGGCTTTGGATAGGCAGTTCGGGAAGCCTTAGGGAGTGAGAGTGAGCAGTAAGCGGTAAGCAGTGAGCAGAAAATGCTTGCGTGGTGCGTTCCCCAGCGAAACTTGGGATCTCTCGTGCGTCATCTGCTTGTATAAATCAATAAATTTGGGAGACACAGTCTTAACCTTGAACCTTGAACTTTGAACCTTGAACTTTTCGAAGCAGAGGATCATGGAAACCCAACAATTCCTGGCCTTCTGGAGTATTTCCGGTACGCAATTATTATCGCAGTTGGAAACCTCCACCCAAGGTTTGAGCCGCGAAGAAGCGAAGGCGCGGCTGGCTCGTCCGGGCGCGAATCAACTTAAGCCCGCCAGAGCCGTGGGTGACCTTAGTCTCCTCCTCTCCCAATACAAAAGTCCCATCATCCTGCTCCTGTTGTTCGCGGCCGGACTTTCTTTTGCCTTGCGGCAGCATACCGACGCCGTGATCATCATGGTGATTGTGTTGTTCAGCGGCCTTTTGGGGTTCTGGCAGGAGCGCCGGGCCTCCCAGGCAGTGGCCCGACTCCTAGCTGCAGTGCAAATCAAGGCCCTGGTGCGGCGGGAAGGAGAAGAGCACGAAGTCCCGGTGGAAGAAATCGTGCCCGGGGATCTGGTTATGCTCAAAGCCGGGGACGTCATCCCCGGGGATTGCCTGCTGCTGGAGTCCAAAGACCTCTTTGTGGACGAGGCCACCTTGACCGGCGAGACCTTTCCGGTGGAGAAGCGGACCGGCGTCTTGGCCCCGGAGACACCCTTGAACTCCCGGAGCAATGCCTTGTTCATGGGGACCCATGTGATCAGCGGGACGGCCACGGCCTTGGTGGCCTTGACCGGCGTGGCCACAGAGTTCGGCCAGGTCTCGGCCCATTTGCAAATCAAGGCCCCGGAGACGGAATTCGAGCGGGGCGTAAGGCATTTCGGCTTCTTCCTGATGGAGGTCACCCTGCTCCTGGTGATGGCCATCTTTGCGGTGAACGTCTATTTGCACCGCCCGGTCCTGGACTCCTTTCTCTTTTCCCTGGCCTTGGCCGTGGGGCTTACCCCCCAGCTCCTGCCCGCCATCATCAGCGTCAACCTGGCTCTGGGGGCCAGGCGTATGGCGGAAGAAAAGGTAATCGTCAAACGGCTGGCGTCCATCGAAAATTTCGGGTCCATGAGCATCCTCTGCACCGATAAGACCGGCACCATTACCGAAGGGGAGGTCCGCATTCATTCGGCGTTGGACGTGGAGGGCCGGGAAAGCGACAAGGTTCTGCTCTATGCGTACCTGAACTCCGTCTTTGAGACCGGCTTTGCCAACCCCCTGGACGAGGCCATCCGCAACCATTGTTGTCCGGATATTTCCGCGTACCTAAAACTGGACGAGATTCCTTATGATTTTGTCAGAAAGCGTCTGAGCGTCCTGGTGGGCCATGAGGGCCGCTCTCTTTTAATCGCCAAGGGCGCGTTGCCCAACGTGCTGGCGGCGTGCTCCGCCGCGGAGACCGCGGAGGGGCAGGTGGTGGACCTGGCCTCCGTGCGGCCCAAACTGGAGGAGCAATTTGCGAAGTTCAGCGCCCAGGGCCTACGCACCATCGGGGTGGCATACCGCCCCCTGGAGGCGGTTGCCAGCATCTCCAAGGAGCAGGAGGCCTCCATGGTCTTCCTGGGGTTCCTGCTGCTCTATGATCCCCCCAAAGCGGGGATCATGGAGACCCTCCAGAAAATGAGACACCTGGGGGTGGGTTTAAAGATTATTACCGGGGATAATGCCCTGGTGGCCGCCAGCGTGGCCCGGCAGGTGGGACTGGCCAATCCCCGGATTCTCACCGGTGCGGAGCTGCACCGGATGAGTGACGAGGCGCTGCTGCACCAGGTGAATCGCATCCAGGTCTTCGGGGAGGTGGAGCCTAACCAGAAAGAGCGGATCCTGGCGGCGATTCGCAAGAGGGGCCACGTGGTGGGTTACATGGGGGACGGCATTAACGACGCCTCGGCGCTGCACGCCGCGGACGTCTCCATCTCCGTGGACAGCGCGGTGGACGTGGCCAAGGAGGCGGCCGACATCGTCCTGCTGGAAAAGGACCTGGGGGTCCTGGTGCAAGGGGTGCAGGCCGGCAGGGTCACCTTCGCCAATACCCTCAAATACGTCTTTATGGCCACCAGCGCCAATTTCGGCAACATGTTCAGCATGGCCGGGGCTTCCCTGTTTTTATCCTTTCTGCCCCTGCTCCCCAAGCAGATCCTCCTCACCAACCTGCTGACCGATCTTCCGGAAATGACCATCGCCACCGACCGGGTGGACCCCAACCTGGTGGAGCGCCCCCGGCGCTGGAATATCAAGCTCATCCGCAGATTCATGATCACCTTCGGGCTTCTCAGTTCCATCTTTGACTATGCCACTTTCGGCGCCTTGCTCTTTCTGCTCAAGGCCGACGTGGCCCAGTTCCGCACCGGCTGGTTTCAGGAATCGGTGATCTCCGCGGCCATGATTGTCCTGGTAATCCGCACCCGCCGGCCCTTTTTCCGCAGCCCGCCGGGTAAATATCTCCTCTTGGCCACCCTGCTGGTGGTGGCCGCGACTTTCTGTTTCCCTTACACACCACTGGCGGCCCTGTTCAATTTTGAGCCGCTGCCACTGGAATTTCTAGCGGTGATCGTGTTAATCCTTTGCCTCTACGTCTCGGGGGCAGAGTTGGCCAAACATTACTTTTACCGGCAGGTGCGGTATTAATACAGTTTCCGGTTAAATGATTTTTACGTGTCCCTAATTTAGTAATGAAAGAAATTAAATTCCGATATTGGGATCATAACTGCACATGAATACCAACGGCAAACGGGCCCAGGACTTCCTCGATCTTTTAGAGCGCGCCAAGCGTGGGCGGCTCAAGATCTACCTGGGCTTTGCCGCGGGCGTGGGCAAGACCGTGCGCATGCTCAAGGAGGCCCATGCCCTGCAAAGCCGGGGGGTGGACGTGGTCCTGGCCTATATCGAAACCCACGGCCGAGCTGAGACCGCGGAATTGATCGAGGGCCTGGAAGTAATCCCCCGGAAGCAATTTGAGTATCGGGGCATCACCGTCGAGGAGATGGACCTGGACGTGGTGTTGGCCCGGCGTCCAGAAATTGCCATCGTGGATGAAGTGGCGCATACTAATGTGCCCCTCTGCCGCAACCGCAAACGCTATCAAGATATCCTGGAGATCATCAACGCCGGCATCAATGTCATCTGCGCCTTCAACATCCAGCATCTGGAAAGCTTGAACGACCTCATCGAGCGGGTTACGGGCGTGGTGGTCCGGGAGACCATCCCGGATACTTTTGTGAAAGAAGGCGATCAGGTGGTCACCGTAGATCTGTCGGTGGAAGACCTGATGGAGCGTCTGAAGGGCGGTAAGATTTACTCCGCGGAAAAGATTCCCTGGGCCCTGGAGCATTTTTTCAAGATAGCCAACCTTTCCACCCTGCGGGAACTATCCCTCCTGGAGGTGGCGGAAAGCCTGGAGCGGGGACAACCCGCCACTGCCGAAGAACTGGGAGGAGCGGGAAAGCCGCCGTCCAAGGCCCGGGGGCGAGTAATGGTCTGTATGGCCTCGGGCTCGCCCCGGGCCAACATCCTCTTGAGAAAGGGTTCCCGCATGGCGGGCCGTCTCAATACTCACTGGTTCGTGGTTTACGTGGAAACCCCGGGAGAGGCCCCTATCAAAATCGACGCCGAGACCCAGCGCCACCTCCTGGAAAATATCCAGAAGGCCCGGGAACTGGGCTCGGAAGTTATCCGGCTCAAGGCCAGTGACCCGGTGCCCGCGCTGCTGGATTTCGCCCGCTCCCACGGGGTGGGGCATATCATCATTGGGCGCTCCCAGCAGCCCTGGTGGCGCAAGGTTCTGGGCCGTTCGGTGGCCCAGCGCTTGATGGAAGAAGCCGCAGGCTTCGACGTCCACATCGTCTCTTTTGAAGAGGAGGAGTAAGGGCATGCGGCTTATCACGAAAATCCTCATTGCCCAAGCCCCCATGGCCCTGGCCCTTATTCTCCTGGGAATTACCGCGGTCACCACCCTGGAGAGGCTGGGGTCCGCGTCGGAGAAGATTCTCAAGGACAACTACCGCAGTGTGTTGGCTGCCCAGCGGATGAAGGAGGCCATTGAAAGGATGGATTCGGCCGCCCTCTTCAACATTTTGGGACGGCTTGAAGAGGCGGGGCAGCAAGCGGCGTCGAATCGCAAAGTTTTTGAAGCAGAACTGGAGGTCCAGCAGAACAATATTACCGAGCCTGGGGAGCTGCAGGCCACCGCGGCCTTGACCGCGACCTGGAAGGATTATCTAACCTTATATGACCAGTTTCGAGGGGAGGCTGCCAGAGCGGCTTTGCCGCAATTTTACTTCTCCCGGCTATATCCCAAGTTTCTGGCAGTCAAAGAGGGGGCCGACGTCATTCTCGCCATGAACCAGGATGCCATGGTGAGAAAGAGCGAAGAGGTACGCCGGTTTTCCCGCCACCTGGTTACGCTAATCACCCTGGCGGCGATCATTGCAGCCTTGACCGGGATTATCGCCTCAGTGGTCCTCACCGGCAAGATCGTCCGCCCCTTGGCGGTTCTGACCCAGACCGCGCGGCGCATCAAAGAAGGTGACCTGGCAGTCCGGGCCCAGGTGTCAGGGACAGATGAAATTGCCGTACTGGCCCAAGAATTCAACACCATGACCGACAGCCTGGAGCGCTACCGGGCCAGCTCCCTGGGAGAACTTCTGCTCCTCCAGCAGACCTCCCAGGCGGCCATAGACAGCCTGCCCGATCCCGTGGTGTCCCTGGACCTGGAGGGCAAAGTCTTAAGTATGAACCGGGCCGCGGAAGCCTTGCTAGGGCCCACCGTGACCGGTTCCCTCACGGATCATCTACATCTGCTTCATCCGGACCTGGCCGAAGCGGTGGAGAAAGTCCGACGGCATGTGCTCTCCGGGAAAGGCCCTTATATCCCCGAGGTCATCGGGGAAGCCGCAAAGACCACCTTGGCCGGCTCGGAACGCTATTACCTGCCCCAGGCCGCGCCCCTCTTTGACGACCTGGGGAACCTGAGCAGCATTACCATGGTCCTCAGGGATGTGACCTTGATGAGCAAGCTCGACGAAATGAGCCGGAATCTGGTGGGCACCCTGGCCCATGAATTTCGCACTCCTCTGACTTCGTTGCATATGGCCGTGCATATCCTCCTGGAACAGTTGGGGGGGACCCTCACCGAGAAGCAGCTCGATCTGCTCTATGCGGCCCGGGAGGACTGCGAGCGCATGCAGAACCTGGTGGACGACACCCTCAATATCATGCGCATCCAGGCCGGGAAAATTGAGCTGCAACGGGTCAACGTCCGCATTTTACCCCTGGTGGAAAACGTCTTGGGCCAGCACCGCCTCTTGGCCGAGGAACGAGGGCTTACCCTTTCTCAGAAATTATCGCCCCTGAGCGATGAAGTCTTTGCCGACCCGGAACACCTGGAGCTGGTGTTTGCCAACCTGATCATCAACGCCATCCGTCATACTCCGGAAGGCGGCGCCATTGAAATCCGCACTCTGCCCCTGAATGGTTTCGTCAGGTTCGAAGTGGCGGATACCGGGGAAGGGATACCCGAGGAATATCAGGCCCAAATATTTAATAAATATTTCCGGATCCCCGGCAGTATCCGGGAGGGGACGGGCCTGGGCCTGGCCATCGCCAAGAACATCATAGAAGCCCACGGGGGAGAAATCGGGGTGGAAAGCGAGCCGGGGAAGGGGAGCGTTTTTTGGTTTACTCTACCCGTGCCCGAAGAGGGTTCCTCTGGTTAAAGAAGTTCAAAGTTCCGGGTTCAAAGTTCAAAGTTAAAGCCACAACCCCTGCAATTAAACCCCCAAATTCTCATAGAAGGCCAGAGGCTGCAATTCAGGGCTTTGTACCTGTTTCTCCGCCACCAGATAGCTTCTGATCTCCAGGCAGAGATGGCACTTGGAGATGTAAGCATCGGCTGGGTGAAAGCCGTGGTGAGAAACGGCATAGTCCAGCAAACCCCAAATGCCGGTGTTGAAGAGCGTGGTCAGGAGGGGATAAGCCGCGGCGTCCAGGGGCTTCCCCAAATCCTCCCCTTTAATGGCCAGACCCGCGCAGAGGCCGGGGATATAATTGCCGAACAGGTCCAGGTGAAAATGGCGGGTGTCCAGGAGTTCCCGGCAGCCGCCCGGGCTGCCGGCGCACACGGCCTCCAGGCTGCGGGCGGGGAATACTTGCTGAAAGGTCTTTATGGCCCGGCCCCCCAGGTGAATCCAGTAACGCCCGGGGAGCCGGTTTAAATAATCGGCTCCGAATTTAGCGACGTATTCCTCCAGCCTATGGGTTTTTTCATCCTCAAAGGAGTCGATTTCCCGGTAAAATTCGTTGATCCAGGGGAAGGCCTGCATTCCCGCGGCGCGACAGGCAGCAATGACCCCTTTAACCTTACGGAAAGGAATGTGCTCGTTGTGAAAGGGGCTGATGGAAATGAGCAGGGTGGTTAAGCCCATTTTTTTCAAGTCGGTAAGTAAGCCAACTGCTTTCTCCTGGCCGATGAACCAGGAGGAGTTGGTTTCCACGTACTCGATTCCTACTCCCACCTTCCGGGCTGCGGCCAGGACCCCGCGCAAGCCCTCAGGATTGAGCAGCGGCTCTCCGCCGCCGATATGGACCGAGGCGCACCCCAATTCCCTGATTTTGCGGAAATTACGCTCTGCCGTTTCCGGGTCAATATAACGCTTTTCCCAGCCAGGACTGCACGCATAGAGGCAGTGGCGGCACCTGGAGGTACAGTAGTAGTTGGTGATCAGGCCGCCAGCGGTGAGGCGGCGGAGGTGCAAAAGTTTCTGTTCGCTCATGTCGGCGATTTATATCAAATTATCCCTCTCCCCCCAGCGGGGGGGAGAGGGCAGGGTGAGGGGGGCTCCGCCAGGAGAGGGGAGGTTTGCGGACTCAATATGCCGAAATGATTAAAGTTTCATTTCCTTCACGGCGCGCGCGGCTTCTTTGACCATTTGGTTGGTATAACCCCATTCGTTGTCATACCAGCTCATGATCTTCACCAGGTCCCCGTCCACCACCTGGGTCATTTCCAGGTCCACCACCGAAGCCCGGGGGTCCTTGATGATGTCGGAAGAAACCAGGGGCGCTTCGGCCACCCCCAGGATGCCTTTATAACGGGGAGTCTGGGCCTCTTCCTGGAAAATGCGGTTCACTTCCTCCACGCTGGTGGGCCGGGAGGTGACAAAGACCAGGTCCGCCATGGAGCCGGAGGGCACCGGACCCCGCACCGCGACGCCGTCGAATTTCCCTTTTAATTCCGGCAGGCAGTTGGTGGTGGCCTTGGCCGCGCCCGTGGAGGTGGGCACGAAATTGGCGGCTCCGGCCCGGCCCCGGCGCCACTTCTTGGCGGGCCCGTCCACGATGGCCTGGCTGGAAGTATAGGCGTGGATGGTAGTCATGATGGCCTTCTTGATGCCGATCCTGCGGATCATGACCTCCACCACCGGGGTGATGCAGTTGGTGGTGCAGGACGCGCAGGAGATGACTTTCACCCCGCCTTCCGGCTTGGTCACGCCGTGGACGATGGTGCAGACGTCTTCCCCCTTGGGAGGCGCGGAGAGATAAACCAGCTTGGCCCCGGCCTGCACATGTTTTTGCAGGCCCTCATTGTTGGTGAAGACGCCGGTGCACTCAAAGACCACGTCCACCCCCAGCTTGCCCCAGGGCAGTTGGGCCGGGTCTTTTTCGCTGTACACCGGATATTTTTTACCGTCCACCACCAGGGCGTTGCCGTCGATCTCCACCTTTTTTTCGTACCTGCCGTACACGGTGTCATACTTGAGCAAGTAGGCCAGGTTGTCCAGGGCCATGAGATCGTTGACCGCCACCAGCTCCAATCCCGGAGTGTCCAGAATGACCTTGAACGCGGCTCTGCCGATGCGCCCCATACCGTTAATCGCCACCTTTGCCATTTTTGACCTCCTTTGGCGTCTGCCTACCTGGGCAGGTTAATTTTATATGCTTTCCGGGCCGCTCCAACCGCGGCTGTTCCTGATGGAAATTAAATAATCATTTTATACTCCTAGACCAGAGGCTAATTCAAGAAATATCGAGGGGATTGGAAGGACCAGCGGCCCATTGCACCTCCTTCATAATTTCACTATCTCGCATTTTGTGTGGGGCTTGGAGGTGGAAGTATAATTAACTGCTTAAATATAATCACTTAACAATTATTTGTTGACAATCCTCGCTGTAAAGTTGACAATATACCTATCAAAAGTTGACAATTGGTAAAATCATGGAACGGAAAAAAAGCAAAACTATCAGGCAATTCATCATTGAACAAGTCGAGAAATCCTCTCAGGAAATTGTTCGTCTGACAAGTAAAAAATTTAGCATCAGCAGACAGGCTGTCAATCGCCATATCAACACTTTGATAAACGACGGTTTGATAATTGCCGAAGGAAGCACCAGACAAAGGAAATATAAATTAAAGCCGATTATTGAAAAGATATTTCATTTCGACGTATCGAAAGATTTACAGGAAGATATTATCTGGCGAAATTATGTTAGGCCATTATTGAATAGTATTTCACCCAATATTTTGGACATATGCCATTATGGATTTACTGAAATGATCAATAATGTTGTTGATCACAGCGCTGGAACAATGATGGCAATCACTATCATTCAAACACCAATCAATATTAGACTATCAATATTTGACAATGGTATAGGTATTTTCAAAAAGATACAAACAGAACTTGGTTTAGAAGATCAGCCCCATGCAATTCTAGAATTAGCAAAGGGGAAACTAACAACCGATCCTGAACACCATACTGGAGAAGGAATATTTTTTTCTTCTCGTATGTTTAACAGGTTTACTATTCTGTCTGGAAAACTATATTTTGCTCATAATGAAATAGGACATGATTGGCTATTAGGTTTCGAAGAAGATGATGCTGGTCAAACAGAGGGAACTTTTGTTATAATGGAAATAGATAATAGTTCTGCTCGCACCACAAAAGAAGTATTTGATAAATATTCCGCTGAGGACGATGAATATGGTTTTTCTCGAACTATCGTGCCTGTAGTATTAGCGAAATATGGAGATGAAAACTTGATATCACGTTCTCAAGCAAAGAGATTACTGGCTAGGTTGGAAAAATTTAGAGAAGTTATCTTGGATTTTGAAAAGGTAGAAACCATCGGTCCTGCTTTTGCCGATGAAATATTTAGAGTATTTAAAATAAAAAACCCTCATATACACTTAATGCATATAAACGCTAATGAGGAAGTCCAAAAAAGCATATTAAGAGCTATGCAAAATGGAGATTCAACACCTCCCTTTAAAGAGCGTACCCTATTTGAATAAGAAATTTTTTGCCAAAACATTCTATTGCATCCTCCTGACTGCCTTTTTCTTTTCCCAAGAGAAATCTCCTCAAAACCTAATCCTGGGCTCTTTCTAAAATTAGAATAGAAGCAATGGAGTTAATTTCCGCACCTGGCAGATTTAAATTGATATACTTCCTCTCCCCCCCAAATCCTTTGACAAATCCGGGTCTTTTGGGATAATAATTTTTTGGAAATATCGACTGTTTAGCCTTAAGGAGAGATCATGGCCATTGAAGAATTTCCCCGGATGAAGCGCTTGCCCCCCTATGTCTTTGCCACCGTCAACGCCCTGAAAATGATGGCCCGGCGGCGGGGAGAAGACATCATCGACCTGGGGATGGGCAACCCCGATATGCCCACCCCGCAACACATCGTGGACAAACTCGTGGAAGCCGCAGGCAAGGCCGCGAATCACCGCTATTCCGCGTCCCGGGGGATCACCAAGCTGCGGGTGGCCATCTCCGACTGGTACAAGCGCCGTTTTGACGTGGACATCGATCCGGAGACCGAGGCCATCGCCACCATCGGCGCCAAAGAGGGGCTCTCCCACCTGGTGCTGGCCACGGTGGAGTCTGGGGACGTGGTCTTGGTGCCCAACCCCACCTATCCCATCCATGCCGCGTCGGTGGTCATTTCCGGGGGGCAGCTGGTGAGCATTCCCTTGACCCACGACCGGGATTTTTTCGAGGACTTGCACAACATCACCGAACTGATCCGGCCCCGGCCCAAGATGCTCATCATCTCCTTTCCGCATAACCCCACCACCCGGTGTGTGGATTTGGATTTCTTCAAGCGCATCGTGGAATATGCCAATAAATACAACGTATTGATCATCCACGATTTTGCCTACGCGGACCTGGTCTTTGACGACTATAAAGCGCCCAGCTTCCTGCAGGTGCCCGGGGCCAAGGAAGTGGGGGTGGAATTGTTCTCTTTATCCAAAAGCTACAACATGCCCGGCTGGCGCATGGGCTTTGTGGTGGGGAACCAGCGCCTGGTGCACGCCCTGACCCGCATCAAGAGCTACCTGGACTACGGGGTTTTTCAGCCCATCCAGATCGCGTCCATCATCGCCTTGAACGGGCCTTACGACTGCGTGGAGGAGATCGTGGGCACTTACAAGGAGCGCCGGGACGCGCTCTGCCGGGGCCTGCACAACATCGGCTGGCGGGTGGAGCCGCCCAAGGGCACCATGTTCGTCTGGGCCCGCATCCCCAGGAAATTCCGGCACCTCCTTTCCATCAATTTCTCCCTGATGCTCATTGAGGAGGCCAAAACCGCGGTCTCCCCGGGTCTGGGTTTCGGAGAATGGGGGGATGAATACGTGCGCTTTGCCCTGGTGGAAAACGTGCAGCGCACCAACCAGGCCATCCGGGGCTTAAGAAAAGTGATGCGCATGACCCCGGAAGAAATAGAAGTAATTACCCAAAAATATCATAAAAAGGGATAGCCTTTTGATCAAAATTGGACTCATCGGCCTGGGCACCGTGGGCCAGGGGGTGGCCCGGCTCCTCACCGAACGCCGGGACTTGCTGGCCCGGCGCCTGGGCACGGAGTTGGTCCTCAAGAAGGCCGCGGAAATCGACCCGGAGCGCCGGCTCCAAGCTTTTCTGGAGCCGGGGACCGTCACTGCCAGGGATCAGGACATCCTGGACGATCCGGACATCGACATCGTGGTGGAGCTCATCGGCGGCACCGACGCGGCCCGGGAACTGGTGCTGGCGGCCATCTCCCGGGGCCGGCACGTAGTCACCGCCAACAAGGCCCTGCTGGCTCTGCACGGCAACGAAGTCCTGGCCGCCGCGGCCCGGCAAGGCGTGGAAGTGGCCTTCGAAGCCGCGGTCTGCGGGGGCGTGCCCCTGATCCTGGCTCTCCGCCAGGGTTTGGCCGCCAACCGTATCCAGGAAATCTTCGGCATCTTGAACGGCACCTGCAATTATATCCTCACCCGGATGTCCCAAGACGGCATGTCCTATGCCCAGGCCCTGGCCGAAGCCCAGGCCATGGGCTATGCCGAGGCCGACCCCACCCTGGACGTGGAGGGGATCGACACCGCGCACAAACTGGCCATCCTGGTGAGCCTGGCCTATTGCACACCCCTGAACCTGGACCCCATTGCCGTTTCCGGCATCAGCAACCTGGACCCCCTGGACTTGCAGTTCGCCCGGGAATTCGGCTACGTCGTGAAACTCCTGGCCATTACCAGAAACGACGGGGACACCATCGAAGCCCGGGTGCACCCCACCCTCATCCCCCGGGACCACATGCTGGCCAACGTCAGCGGCGCGTTCAATGCAGTGTATCTTACCGGCGACGCGGTAGGGCCCATTCTGCTTTACGGCCAGGGCGCGGGGTCCATGCCCACGGCCTCCGCGGTGGTGAGTGACATCCTAGATCTGGCCCGGAACCTGACCCAGGGCGTAAAACGGCGGGTGCCCCCCCTGGGCTGCGACGCGGCCCTGGAGTCCCCCCGGATTATAAAACCCCTGGATGAAGTGGTGACCAACTACTACATCCGTTTCGCGGCACTGGACCGCCCCGGGGTCCTCTCCCAAATCTCCGGCATCCTGGGGAAACACCAAATCAGCATTGCGGCGGTGATTCAGAAAGGCCGGGAAGTCAAGGGCGCAGTGCCCATTGTCATGATCACCCACGAAGCCAAGGAGGCCAACACCCGGCAGGCTCTCAAGGAGATCGACCAACTCCCGGTGGTCTCACCGCCTGCGGTCTATTACCGCATCGAGGACCCCCACCTCCACGCGGCGCAGATTTAGTAGTCAGTAGCCAGTTGTCAGTGTTTTTCCTTCTCTGGCTACTGACTACTGGCTACTGACTACTCCGAAAAAGGAGGCACCATGAAAGATTTTCTGGCCTTCCGCACCATGCTTACCCCCATCATCATCCAGACGGTCTTTTGGGTGGGGGTGGTAATCTGTGTGATCCTCGGCATTATCTTTATCCTTATGGGCGTAGGCCAATACGGCGGCGGCCCCAATGTTTTGAAAGGGATGCTGCTGTTGTTTTTGGGGCCCATTGCGGTGAGGATTTACTGTGAAATCCTGATCATCTTCTTCCGGATCAATGAGACCCTCACCGAGATCAAACACACCTTAGAAGAACGGCGGGCCCCCCAGCAAGGGAAGCTTTTTTAATCGTAAAACAGCCATACTGGAGAAACGGAAATGAAAATTTTTATGGTTTTGGCAGGGTTGATTTTCCTAATTGCACCCCTGGCCGCGGCCGCCGACTTTAAACCCTATCCCGGGGCCCAGGTGGATGAGGCCGTCACCCGAGAGGCCCGGGAAGCCGCGGCCCAAAGTCCCTTGCAAACGAAAAAGATAGTCCCCACTATTTATTTAACAAATGATTCTTTTGAAAAGGTGGAGGCCTTCTACCGGGGCTTGGGCCGGGAATACAAAATGCCTGGAAGCCAAGGAAGCCGCGCTCCCCAAAAGCTTCCCGGCGGCCAGGAGTTAAAGGAGGCCTATTTCATCTTTGACGGCGCCAAAGACCTGGTGACCTCCCGGCAGTGGGCCAAGGTGCAGCGCCCTTACATCGGCGGTCTGAAAATGGTGGGCCCCACCCCCCAATATCAGGATATCCGGGAGGTAACGGTGATCATCCTTTCGGAAGGAAAGTAACGATTTCCGGTAAGTCTGAGACAGCCCTGCGATCCCGTTCCGGATAGCCTCTGGGTAAATAATTAATCATGAAGTATAAATTCTACAGTCCTTTTCTTATTTGGTTCGGCGTTTGGGTATTCATCAGTTTGGGGATGTCCTTAATTACCCTGGAAATTAATGAGTTGAATCAGCAAAGCAGTATGGTGAAAGAGAGGCTGTTGGGTTATTGCCTCCCCTCCGGGCCATTTTCTCACCGGTTTGGTTTATCTCCCGACCTCCAAGATCGCCATCAATTCCTCAGCGGTTATCGGCAACTTCTGCAAAAAGAGCCTCCTCTTTATCTGGCGTCCCCATTGCCGGCCATCGGCGCGGGGAACCAGGGGTGGCGGGGTTTTTCTTTTTGGTCGCCGCCCCCTCAGTCTTCCCTGGATAGCTCCTGGGATCAGCATTTCCTGTTAAGAGACTGGGAAAAGGCAGCCCAAGCCGGCCGTCTTTTTACCATCCTCAGTTATCTGTTGTTTGTGGTGGGCTTTGGGGCCATTTGTTTAATCACCGCGATTTATCAGAATTACTTCCGGAAGGCCCAGGAGGAACATTTTGAGGCGGAGATTGAAGCCCGGAATCTCCGGATTCAGATGTTGGAATCCAACAGCAGCGCTTTGGATCTGAAACTGCAATTGTTGGATCAAAATCACGAAAGAACCGTGGCTGCAACCCGGGAAGCCCAAGAAAATATCCGCAACCTGGAAGAGAAGCTGCAATCCGAGGCCGAGAGGAATGAAGAGTTGCAGGCAGAGTTGGAAAAGGCCCTGCAAGATGAAAACAAGGCCTTAAAATTGCTGCGCTCCTTGGAACGGGACCGGCAAATACTGGCTGCGGAGAAAGCGGATATCGGCGCCCGCCTGGCAGAGGTAGAAAAGATTCAGGAGGCGGAACTGTTCAGCCAAAAAGTGAGAAAAGCCAGGGGACGGCTCCGGCTCCATGCCATCTGGCTGACTTCCCTTTATAAAAATCTGGCCTTTTCCCCCCGGGCCTTGCAGAATATCGGGGAGATTCAGGAGGTGAGCGAAGTTTTCCCTTCGCTGCCGGAGGCCCTGGCCAAGATCAATCGACTCAGTCTGGAAGGATTGCTGTCAGGGGAAAAACTGCCTCCCAAAAGCGTGGCCCGGTTCAGCACCCAGGAATTGGAGCACTTTCAAGGCCCTTTCTGGGAATTTCGTTTCTCAAGTGATGGCCGCATCTTTTTCGGGCTGTCCCAATCCCGGACCTGGAACATCGATACCATTTTGCTAAAGAGACGTTTTCCTGATAAAAAAGAAAAGTACGACCGCTATCTGGCCGAGACCCTGGGGAAAGACAACCAGGATTTAAAGCTGGAGATGCAATCTTGAGATCTAGGTTGGACTGATGAAATATATCATACTTGTAGGCGACGGCATGGGGGATTACCCCATCGCCGAATTAGGAGGCCGCACGCCTCTGGAGGCCGCGGCCATACCACATCTGGACCAACTGGCCCGGCAAGGGGAGCTAGGGTGCGCCCGCACCATCCCCAAAGGCATGGACCCGGGCAGCGACATCGCCAACCTGGCCATCATGGGCTATGACCCGGCCCGCTACCACACCGGCCGCGCGCCCCTGGAGGCGGCAGCCCTGGGAGTCAAACTGGGGCCGGAAGAAGTGGCCTTCCGCTGCAACCTGGTGACCCTGCGCCAGGATGAAATCGGCCTGATCATGGAAGATTACGCTGCGGGGCACATCAGCAATGAAGAAGCCAAAGAGCTTATCCTGGCACTGGATCAGGCCCTGGGCAAAGACGGCCGCCGCTTCTATCCAGGAGTGAGCTACCGCCACCTGTTGGTGTGGCAAGAAGGCCGGGCCGACTGGCGCACCTATCCGCCCCATGACTGGACCGGCCATGACGTGACCCAGTTGATGGAATGGGACGGCCCGGAGCGGCCATTGTGGGAGCTCATCCGGGAATCCTGGGCAGTTCTGAAAGACCAGGAGGTCAACAACCGCCGCGCGGCCCAAGGGAAAAGACCCGCGACCTCCATCTGGCTCTGGGGCCAGGGCCGCCCGCCGCAATTGCCCACCCTGAAGGAGCGCTTCGGCCTCACCGGCGCAGTGATCTCCGCGGTGGACCTGATCCGGGGCATCGGCCTCTACGCGGGCCTGCAGCCCATCCTGGTGCCCGGGGCCACGGGGTATCTGGACACCAACTATGCCGGGAAAGTGGCCGCGGCTCTGGAGGCGCTCAAAACCAGGGACCTGGCCTTCATCCACGTGGAAGCCCCGGACGAAGCGGGCCACAGCGGTGAGTTGCAATTAAAGATGCAAGCCATTGCGGACTTCGACGCCAAGGTGGTGGGCCCCCTTATGGCTGGCCTGAAAGAATTGGGGGATCACCGCGTCCTGGTGCTTTGCGACCACTACACCCCCATCTCCGTACGCACCCATACCGCCGAGCCGGTGCCCTTTGTTCTCTTCGACTCCCGCAAGCCCGCTGATCAACTCCAGTTTTACACCGAAAACGACGCCCGGGAAGCAGGCCTCGTCCTGGAGCAGGCCGCGGATTTACTGCCCCGGCTGCTGGAAAAGCAATAAGACATGCCTTAGGAGGAGCCTGGGGCGTGGGCTCCTCTTTTTTTACAAGAGATTTTGGTAACCAAGAGGATTAAAGATTTTGACCAAGGCATTGCTGGTAAATCCTCCTTACCTCGATTCCTTCTGGTCGTTTAAGCCCATCTGCCGGAATCTCGGCGCCAAGGCCATGGCCCCCCCCCTGGGGCTGCTCACCGTGGCCGCGCTGCTGCCCCGGGAATGGCAATTCCGCCTGGTGGACATGAATGCCCATCCCCTGACGGAGTCGGACTGGCAATGGGGCGACCTGGTGTTGTTTACCGGTATGCTGGCCCAGAAAGAAGGCCTTCTGGCCCTCATCCGGGAAGCCAAGGCCCGAGGGAAAACGGTGGTGGCGGGGGGGCCATACGCCAGCTCGGTCCCGGAAGGGGTATTGGCCGCAGGCGCGGATTTTCTGGTGCGGGGGGAGGCGGAAAATCTCGAGGACGAGCTGCTCGCGGCCCTGCGGGAAGGCAAGCCACAGAAGGTGTTGGAGCACCCCAACAAACCGGAGATGACCAGGTCCCCCATTCCCCGGTTTGACCTGATCCATCCCCCGGACTATATCAGCATGTGCATCCAGACTTCCCGGGGTTGCCCCTTCGATTGCGAATTCTGCGACGTGGTGAGCCTCTATGGCCGCAAGCCCCGCTATAAAGACCCGGACCAGGTGTTGGCCGAACTGGAATGCCTCTATGATTTGGGCTGGCGCCGGGAGGTCTTTATTGCGGATGACAATTTTATCGGCGATAAAAAGCATGCCCGGGCCATATTGGAAAAACTCATTCCCTGGATGAAGAGCCGGGGTGAACCGTTCGGGTTCTGGACACAGGCTTCCATCAACCTCGGCCAGGACCCGGGCCTGGTGGACCTGCTGACCGCGGCTAATTTCAACTATGTCATTGTGGGAGTGGAGACTCCTGACCCTAAGCTGCTGGCGGCCACCAGAAAAAAACAGAATATTCAGAACCCGTTGGACCAATCCGTGACCAATATCATGAACAACGGCCTGGGAGTCATGGCCAGCTTCATCATCGGGCTGGACGGGGAGGAGAAGGGCGCGGTGGACCGCATCTGCGACTTCGTGGAACGCAACCATATCCCCATAGTGACCCTGAACACTTTGCAGGTCTTCCCCAATACCGCCCTGTGGCAGCGTCTGCAGCAAGAAGGGAGGCTCCTGGAGGAGATGACCACCGGGGATATGGAGGGGGGCCGGCTAAATTACTTGCCCACCCGGCCCGAGGCGGAGATCCTGGAGGAATACGCCCGGGGGATAAAATATCTGTGTGAGCCCTCTATATTTCTGGACCGGGCCTACCGCCACATCCTGGCCATGCGGCCCACCCGCCGGGCCTTGGGGCTCGAGAAAGAAGAAGATCACCGGCAAGAAGGGAAAAATGACCTCCCCGGAAAAAAGTTCGAGCTATGGCAATTAACCTCCACTCTCCAATTTTTCTGGCGGCAGGGGGTGAGGGCTGATACCCGGGGACAATTTTGGCGGCAACTGCTGGAAGTTTATCGCCGGAATCCCAGCCGGCTGCGGAAATATTTACTCCTTTGCGTGGTGGGAGAAAACATGTTTGCGAGGCGGGCCAAACTGGCGTAATAAGAATAGGGGCACGACTAAACTGTGCCCCTGCTTTTATTTTGGTCTTACATCTTGGCCTGAAAACTGTCTCAACACCGGATAACCGCCAACAGCCGCTACTGATAGACCCCCACCCCGATATAGAGGTCTCCTACCCGCTCCAGATACATGGATTTGGTTTCCATCTTCTTAGTTAAAGGGCTCAGGTATTTATAAGTCTGCCAGGCGGAGTTGCTTTTCTGCAGCAATTCCAGGCGCTCCTTGGTGATATAGCGACCGTCAGGGTCCCGGACGTCCATCATGTCCTTGCCTACAAATTCGGGCATAAAGGAGTGGGCCAGGCATTTGCCCTGCATATCGCCGACAATGACATAGAGGTCCCGGTCGACGAACTGGCCCTTGGGATTGTTAAACTCCGCCAGGGCCTTTTCCCGGCCATTGGCCTGCAGGAAGGTTACGGCCTTTTTCACCAGGGCCACCGCCTCTTCTTTGGCGCCTTTATCCGCGGTTAGGGCGGGGTGTAAGCTCAGGGCCAAAACCAACACGCCTGCAAGGGCCACCAGCTTTTTCACTCTTTCTTTTCTCCTTTGCTGGGAAAAAAGATGCGCAACCATCTCAGGCTGTTCAGGACCCCGGGCCTTGGGTTGGCCACATATTAACATGTCTTGCGTCTTTGCGCCTTGGCGTCTTGGCGTGAGAAAATTAAATACCCGCCGCGCCTTGCAGATACCGCACCGCGTTTTGGAAGATAGACAGCCCTGCGCCTGGCGGTTCGGGGTAAGGTTCGCCCCGGCGGCGCCACTGCTCTTTCTCCGCGGTCCAGTTGGGGTGCTGGGTGGCCGCGATATGGGCCTCCGGATGAGGCATGAGGCCCAGGACCCGGCCCGTGGGGTCGCAGATGCCGGCGATGTCCAGCAGCGCGCCGTTGGGGTTGTAAGGGAAACGGCCCATCGCCGCTTTTCCGGAAGGAGTGGCGTATTTGAGGACGATCTGGCCCCGGTCCGCCAGCTCCGCCAAGACCGGCCCTTCGGCGTAAAACTTCCCTTCCCCGTGGCGGATGGGGAGTTCCAGGAGGTCCAGGCCCTGGGTGAAGACGCACCTGGAGGGCAGAACCTTCAGGTGAACCCAGGCGTCCCGGAAATTGCCGCAGTCGTTGGGGATCAGCGCGGTGAGGCGCTCCCCGGTCCGCCCCGGCAGATTGGGGAGAATGCCAAGATTGACCAATACCTGAAAGCCGTTGCAGATGCCGATGCACAGGCGGCCGGAAGCGATGAACTCCTGGAGCGCGGCGCCCAGGGCCAGTTTCAGCCGCAAAGCCAGAATCACCCCCGCGCCGTGGTCGTCCCCCCAACTGAAGCCGCCGGGCACCGCCAGGAGATGGTAGTCCCAGAGGAGCTTAGGATTCTCCAGGAGGTCGGTGGTATGGACGCGCACCGCCTCAGCCCCGGCCCGGTTGAGGGCGAACGCGGTCTCGTAGTCGCAGTTGAGGCCGTAACCGTAGAGCACTAAAGCCTTCGGCTTTAGGGGCGGGTTTTCGGTTTTCGGTTTTCGGTTTTCGGTTTTCAAGGCTGGGGGTTACCTTATTTGACGCCCAGGCGGGACGCCTGGGCCACCATATTTCAACTAACTTATGTAACTTATGCGGATTGGGAAGGGGGAGACTGTAGGGGCGGGTTTTAAACCCGCCCCTACGGGCCCCGTCCCTCCCTCAACCTTCAATAATTCACCCCTACTTCTTGCCGCCTTTCTTCCTCCCTCCGGCGGCCTTGGGGGCTTTCTTTTCCTTCTTCTCTTCGCTCTTTTGTTTAGCCGCGGACAGTTCCACGACCTTTTCCTTCTTCACTGCTACCCGCTTAGATTCTTTGCGGAACGCGTAAACCACGGTACTGGCCACGAATACGGAGGAGTAGGTGCCCACAATAACCCCCAGGATCATGGCCAGGGCAAAATCCTCCAGGACCACGCCGCCGAAGAAGTAGAGGGCCACCACCACTAAAAAGACGGTGCTGCTGGTGACGATGGTGCGGGAAAGCACTTCATTGACGCTCAGGTTAATAATATCCCCCAGCTTGCCCCGTTTCCGGGCCAGGTTTTCCCGGATGCGGTCGAAGACCACCACCGTGTCGGTGAGGGAGTAGCCCGCCAGGGTCAGGAGCGCGGTGACCACCAGCAGGGTGATTTCCTTATCCAGGAGCCAGAAAACGCCCAGGACCGCGAAGACATCGTGGAAAGTGGCCACCGCCGCGCCGATGCCAAAGACAAACTCAAAGCGCAAGGCTATGTAAATAATAATGCCCAACATGGAGATGACGATGGCGAGGATGGCCTTGTTGCGCAGGTCCTGGCTGATGCTGGCGCCGATTTCCGCGGTGGAGGCCACGGCGAACTTATTCTGGGGCAGGCCCTGGTTGAGGATGGCCGCGAGTTTGTCCGCCATCTGGCCTACGGATTCCTCGGTCTTTTTGACCTTGACCATTAGGCCCCGGCCTCCCTCCAGGGGCTGAATCTCGGCGTGGCCCCAGCCTTCCTTGTTCAGGGCCTGGCGCACCTGGTCCACGGTGAAAGTCTCTTTGGCGCTGAACTGGACCATGGCGCCGCTGGAGAACTCCACCCCCAGGTTGCCGTAGCCCCGGCTCAGTTGCACGAACGCGACAAGTCCCAAAATACTGAGAATAGCGGAACTGATGAAGGCATATTTGCGGAAGCCGATGAAGTCGATATTGGGTTTTTCAAAAAGCTCGAAGAAGCTGAGCTTCTTCAGCCAACGCTTGAGGATGATCCAGTCATAGACCACCCGGGTACCGAAAAGCGCGGTGAAGAGATTGAGGATGACGCCCAAGCTCAGGGTCACCGCAAAACCCTTGATGGGGCCAGTGCCGAAGAGGAAGAGAGCGCAGGCAGTGATCAGGGTGGTGACGTGGGAGTCGATGATGGTCCAGAAGGCTTTGTCGTAACCGCCGTCCACCCCCGACTTCAACGGTTTGCCCGCGTGGAATTCCTCCCGCATGCGTTCATAAATAAGGACGTTGGAATCCACGGCCATACCGATGGAGAGGATGATGCCCGCGATGCCCGGCAGTGTCAGGGTGGCGTTCAGCAGCGACAACGCGCCCAGGAGCATGATGACGTTCAGGATCAGGGCGTAGTTGGCCACCACCCCGGAGAAGCGGTAGTAGAAGATCATGAAGATCACCACCAGGAGGGTGCCCAGGATGCCGGAGATCCAGCCTTTGCGGATGGAGTCCGCACCCAGGGTGGGGCCCACGGTGATGTTCTGGACGATCTTGACGGTGGCCGGCAGGGCCCCGGCCCTCAGCACAATGGCCAGGTCATGGGCCTCTTCCGGGGTGTAGGAGCCGGTGATTTGGGCCTTCCCGCCGCCGATACGCTCCTGGATCACCGGTGCGGAGCGCACTACTCCGTCCAGGATTATGGCCAGACGGCGCTTGACGTTCTCCCCGGTGATGCGGCCAAATTCCGCGGCTCCCCGGCGGTTGAAGTCCACGGAAACATAGGGTTCGTTGTAGTCACCGATGCGCACCGACGCGCTTTTCACCGCGTCCCCGGTGAGAAGGACCTTCTTTTTCAGAAGCAACGGCTTGCTGGTCAGGCGTCCGGTTTCCCGGTCGATGCTCTTTTCAATATAGATTTCATCTTCCGGGGGAATCTTATCCGCTAAGGCCTGGTTTAGCTGCTCCCGGGTATAGCCGGGTTTCAATTTTCCTTGCCTGATGGCCTGGTCGATGAGCTCGGGCAGGTTGAGACTGGACTGATCGTCCACCAGCTTAAATTCCAGTTGAGCGGTCTTGCCGATCAAGTCCAGGGCCCGCTGGGGGTCCTGGATGCCGGGAAGTTGTACCACGATCTGGGTGGTGCCCTGGCGGAGGATGACCGGTTCGGTGACCCCGAACTGGTCGATGCGGTTGCGCATCACCTCTAGGCTCTGGTTCAGGGTCTGCTCCTGGAGGCGTTTTAATTCATCAGGTTTAAGACTTAACGTATATAGCAGCGCGCCGTCCTGGCGCCGGGGACCCTGGACTTCCAGGTGGGAGAATTCTTCTTTCAGCAGGGCTTGCAAAGGCGACTGTTCATCGGCATTGAGGAGGGTAAGGGGCAGCTTCTCCTTGCTAACGTCCCCCACCTTGGCGGCCAGGCCCTTTTTCTCAATCATCTCCTTGAGTTCCGGGATGGCCCGGTTCAAGGCGTTATTAATGGCGGAATCCATGTCCACTTCCAGGACCAGGTGCATGCCGCCTTTCAGGTCCAGGCCGAGGTTGAGACCTTTGCTCACGTGTTTTTGCCACCATTCCGGCAGTCCCACGGGAAAAGAGGGGAGGACAAACAGGATGGCTATTACCGTGAGGATAAAGAGAAACAGAAATTTCAGGCGCACCGCTCTCAACATAAACCTATCTCCTCAGGGCCGCGGTCAGGGCTTTCTCTCTTATTTCTAAGTAGTTAGCGGGGAGATCGCGCCCAATTTTCCACGATTACCCAGGTTTAGCTTATTTGGTCAAACTTACCGGAGCGGGGAGGAACTGTCAAGGCAGGAAAGGGGTTAGGGATTAGGGGTTAGGGCCAGTGATCAGTAATCAGTAATCAGTTTTTCACTGGCTACTGGCTATTGATCACTGATTACTGATTACTTTCCCCCCTTATACCCCGAACCTATTTCAAAACCAGTACTCCGGGTATCTGCGGCTCTTGGGGATATTATTGATGATCAGGGCCACCACCAGCAGAATCAAGGCCCCCGCGGCCACGGGCATGAGCACGAAAAGAAACCCCAGGTTATGGACCGTGTCATCGCCGATGACCGCAATCAGGGCGGTGGCGCTGCCGGGAGGATGCGCAGTGCGGGTAGCGTGCATCACCGCGATGGAAGTGGCCACGGCCACGCCGGAACCCAGCCAGAGGTTGCCTGGCATTAATTTATAAGCGCACACCCCGATGAGTGCAGACAAGATATGCCCTCCCATCAGGTTCCGGGGCTGGGCGAAGGGGGCTTTGATGGCTCCATAGATGAGTAGGGCCGAGGCCCCCAAAGAGCCGGTGAGGAGCAGCCAGCCGGTGCCTTTGAGCAAGGTGAAATTGAGATAAGCCACCAAAGAGATGCCCACAAAGGCCCCCAGCCAGGACCAGCAAATTTCGGAGAGGCTCACCCGGGGCGGGCAGGTGGTGGTCCCCCGCATTTTCCGGAAGTAGTTCATGAGGCGCCCCCGTCCGGGCAGGGGGTCAGAGCCAGCAGGTCTCCCCGGGAGACAATGCCCGCCAGGCGGCCCTGGGCATCCAGCACCGGGGCCCGGTTGATGTTTCTTTCCTTAAAAATCCCGGCAATTTTCAGGATAGACGTATCTTCGTTAACGGTGATGGCGGGGGAACTCATCAAGTCCGCCCCTGTCCGCTCCCGGAGAGCCAAGGCGGTACAGCCCTTCTCCTGCAAACAATCTGCGACCACGCCCATGAAACTGGATACCCCTTGGGCCATGCCCCGGAGAAAATCCTTCTCGGAGATGACCCCCACCACCCGGCCTGCGCCATCCAGCACCGGCATTCCGGATATGCCCCTTTGGGCCATAAGTTCGGCCACCTCTTTTAAGGGAGTGTCCACTTTCACCCAGGCCACATTCCGGTTCATGATCTCCCGGGCCGTCACCTGGCGCAGCAAGCGCTCCCGGGCATGGCGAAAGGCCAGGAGATATACCTCCTTGAAATCGCCGGGGGTAATATCCAGATATCCGGTAATTTCCTTCATGGCCGCGAAAATGTCGTCATCCGAAATTTCCGGGGCAACCTTTCCCTGATTTGTATCTGGCCTTTTTACCACTTCCTCAACCTCATTTAAGAAATAGTTTAAAGTTCAAGGTTCAAAGCTGTGGCTGAGATTTCTCTAGATTATTAGCAACTTGAGAGTAGCGTGGGGCTCCCAAACAACTGGAGAATTTATTCTTCATCCACCAACACGTGGCCTTTAATAAAAAATTCTTTTTGGGGCAGTTTCAGGCAGGTGAGAAAATTGCCGTACACCGCGCCGGTGTCGATGCCGATCTTGTTGGGCAGCAGCAGGGGCCGCTTGAAGGGAGTATGGCCGAAGATCACCCGCCGCCCGAAATCCTCGTCGGAGGCAATGAATTCCCCCCGGATCCACAGCAGGTCCTCCTCCTGCTGGTCCGCCAATGGCACCCCTGGTTTCAGGCCGCCGTGCACGAAAATAAAATCCGGGGTCTCGTAAAAGAGTAGCAATTCCTGGTAGAACTGTTCATGCTCCGGGGGCAGGACCAATTGTTGCAGGCTGTCCCAATTATCCCCCCAGTATTCCCTGATAGTGCTCAAACCCCCGTTAAACAGAAAGAGTTCCCGCTGGCGGCCCTGGAGGAAATCCAGGAGCATCGCCTCATGGTTGCCCTTCAAACAGATGATATGCTCCTGGGGATATTTTTGCTGCAACCGGAGGACATAATCCACTACTCCCCGGGAGGCCGGTCCCCGGTCGATATAATCACCGATAAAAACGAGGACGTCTTTCTCCAGGTCAGGCTGTACATCGTCCAACAACCGCTCCAGTTGGTCGAGACAGCCGTGGACGTCGCCGATGGCGTATATATCGGTGCTCATTGTGGTCAGTAGCCAGTAGCCAGTGGCCAATTCCAGTAATCAGTGATCAGTAATCAGTATTTTCTGGCACTGATCACTGATTACTGATCACTGATCACTCGTCTCCGGCCCTCCCCTCAAGTTAACAATCTAAAGCCACCTAAACAGCTTCTCCCGGTGATCCAGGCGGGTGAGGCCCGCGTCCCGGGCGATCTGTTGGGCTTGGGCGTGTTCCACGCCGCTGAGGAATTTGCGCAGCGAGGGGTGATCGCCGGCCCGGCCGCAGGGGCGGTATTGGCCCATGACGTTGACGTAGGTGTTGGGAGAGATTTCCCGGGCCAAGAATTCCATGACCTCCTTGGTGCCGGCCAGGCCGTCGGGAAGCACCAGGTGGCGCACCAGGAGGCCCCGCCGGGCGACTCCCTCATCATCCATCACCAAATCCCCCACCTGGCGCTGCATTTCTTTCAGGGCCTGGCGGGCGATCTCGGGATAATCCGGAGCCTCGCAGACCTCCACGGCCACCTGGGGGTCCCAGAACTTGAAATCCGGCATATAGATATCGATGACCCCGTCCAGGAGCTTCAGGGTCTCCACCGCATCATAACCGCCGGTGTTATAGACCAGGGGCACGTTCAGGCCCCGGTCGATGGCCAGGGGCAGGGCTTCCAGGATCTGGGCCACCTGATGGGAAGGAGTGACGAAATTGATATTGTGGCAGCCCTTGCCCTGGAGATAGAGCATAATGGACGCCAGGTCCTCGTCGGTGATTTCCTCGCCTTCCCCGCCGTGGCTGATCTCGTAATTCTGGCAAAAGATGCAGTAGATATTGCAGTGGGTGAAAAAGATGGTGCCGGAACCGTGCTGGCCCACCAGGGGGTCTTCCTCCCCGAAATGGGGGCCGTAGGACGAAACAATCGCCTGGTCCCCGGTGCGGCACAGGCCCCGCTCGCCGTGATGCCGGTCCACCAGGCAATTATGGGGGCAGAGATTGCATTGGCTCAGGATGTCAGACGCGGCCTGAATTTTTTCCTTCAGCAACCCCCGACGATGCGTCTCCAGGTAAGCCGGCTCCCATTTAGCCATGGCGACTTTCCTTAGTGAGCAGTGAGCAGTAAGCAGTGAGCAGTTTTTGGCTCGTTCCCAAGCTGCCTTTTGCGAATGGAAGTGAAGGCCAAGCTCAACTTGGCCGACCAGGTAGCCGTTTTCCCTGGCCCCTGACCCCTAACCCCTTTCTTTTCCTCACCACTCCTCCACCTCCGTCCGCCAGGTTTCCAGGAGCTGGGGCGGGAGGTCGGCGATGAAACGGGAGGGGCTGTTATAAGTCATGCCCAATTGTCTATTATAGCCCACCGCGGGGTAAAGAACAGCCAAATAGCGCCGGGCTCGGGTGGCGGCCACGTACATCAGGCGCCGCTCTTCTTCCATTTCCTCTTCCTTCTCCAGGGAATAAAAGGCCGGAAAGCGGCCTTCCGCGGCCCAGATGATGAAGACCGCGTCCCATTCCAGGCCTTTGGCGGAGTGGATGGTGGAGAGCGTCAGATAGTCGTGGGTGGGGGAGGTGACGTCCGCCAGGCTGGTGGGCGGGTCCAGGGAGAGGTCGTTCAGAAAATTCCGCAGCTCCTTGTAGCGGGCGGTGATGGTCAGCAGGTGTTCCAGGTCCCGGAGACGCTTGGGGTAGTCGTCATAACGTTGGGTCATCAAGGGTTCATAATAGGCCAGGGCCAGGTTCATGCGGGCCACCAGGGTCTGCCCCGGGGTCTTGAGGCTGATGAGCAGGTCCGCCAGGGGTTTAAGACCGGCCTGGGGGCGCATCTTGCCCAACGCGGCCACGGCTTTTTTCAGGTCGAAGCCCTCTTTGAGGTTGGCTTGAAATTTCTTGGAGGTCTGGCGGCCAACTCCCGGCACCAGGAGCAGCACCCGGCTCCAGCTCATGGCGTCCCGAGGGTTGGCCACCACCCTTAAGTGCGCCAGGAGGTCCTTGATGTGCGCGCTCTCCATGAACTTAAAGCCTCCGAACTTCATGAAGGGGAGGCCCTGGCGCACCAATTCGATTTCCAGGTCGAATGAATGATAAGCGGCCCGAAAGAGCACCGCCATTTTATTCAGAGGCGTGCCCCGCTCGTGCAGGTCCTGGACCTGGGCCACCACCAGCCGGGACTGCTCGTTTTCGCTGGCGGGCCGAAAGAGCCGGGGCCGTAGGCCCGCGCCTTTGCGGGTAAAAAGGCACTTCGTATATTTCTCCCGGGCTCCGGCGATGATCTCGTTGGCCAGGTCCAGGATGGGCTGGGTGGAGCGGTAGTTTTCCTCCAGCTTGATGATGCGGGCGCCGGGGAAGAGTTGGGGGAAATCCATGATATTGCGGAAATTGGCCCCCCGGAAGGAGTAAATGGACTGGGAATCGTCCCCCACGGCCATGACATTATCATGGGTATAGGCCAGGAGACGCACCAGTTCCGCTTGCAAGCGGTTAGTGTCCTGGTATTCGTCCACCATCAGGAAGCGGTAGCGCTCCGACAACTGGCGGCGTACCTCTTCCTGTTCGGTGAGCAGGCGTCGCCCTTCCAGGAGCAGGTCGTCATAGTCCAGGAGAGCGTGACGCCGTTTTTCATCCTGATAGGCCAGGCCTATTTGCAGGAGGTCATCTCGGTGCGGCAGAAATTGGGGATAATCCCGGTAAAGCAGGTCCTCCAGGGAGAGGTCCTTGTTCACCGTCGCGCCCAGGATCTCCGCCAGAGTCTCTTTCCGGGGGAAGGGGCCCTCGATCTTTTTCAACCCCAGGCGCTCTTTCAGCATGGACAGGAGGTCCCCCTGGTCGGCCCGGTCCATGACCGTGAAACCCTCCGCATAACCCAGGCGCTCCCCAAACCGGCGCAGCCATTGGTAGCAGACGCCGTGGAAGGTCCCCCCCATCACCTGGCCCAGGGGCTGGTGGATGAGGTGGGCCGCGCGGTTGAGCATCTCCTGGGAGGCCTTGCGGGTAAAGGTGAGGAGCAGGATGGAGCCGGGGTCCACGCCCTGCTCCACCAGGTAGGCCAGGCGATAGACCAGGGTCCGGGTCTTGCCGCTGCCCGCGCCGGCAATGACCAGAACGGGGCCGTCCTGAGTGGTTACCGCCTCGTATTGCGCGGGATTGAGCTCTGTTTGATAATCGATCCGGGGTCCGGCCCCGGTTGCTGGTCCTAACATGTGCGGCATGGATTTGTGCATCTGTTTTCGGTCAGGGAGGCGGAGCTGTGGCCTTTCTCCCAAACTATTTGTCCCCCTGCTTTTCCTGGCCTGACAAACGAGGTTAAGGGGGGCAGGCAGCCAACTTTAGCTTATCAAGCTTACTATGGCGCTTAATTTCTTGAATGATATAATCGGTTACTATTTGCTTGCCCCTCTTGTTATAATGGCAACATGTATCACAATAAACAGTCTCATTTATATTTGCAAAAATCATGGTGGTGTCAAAAAAATTGATATGGTTCTGTAACAACATCCGGCCTTTGGCAATGAGCATGGGATAGCCGATTAAAACTGACTGGCGATATATATGTTTCTTATTATAGGCAATCCGGTTCTCTTCGGGGGTTAGCCGTTTTGACCCTTTAACGTATTGGTTAGGCTGGAGAAAATGATAGTATTCAAAACCCTTGTCTTTAGCCAGACTGTTGATTAGTAAGGAACATTGGAACCAGATCTCCGCCGTGGCTGCGTGCATCTCTGTGAGATTTTTAAATTGTTCCAGAGGTCCGGATTCAACGAATCTTTTGGGGCTGTTTTTCTGCAAAGCGAATAAAGCCGTTGTGTTGTCATAAAGCTCTTTATTGTTGATGATGAATTGCACCATTTTTATACAGCCATAAGCAGCGCTGATATTAAACATGCTACCGGCCAGCTCGGCCAGCCTTTTATGCTTAATATCTTGAATGTATTTCACTTTGCCAATCAGGGCCAATTCCTGGGGGGCGGGATTATTAGTAATTCTTAGTTTCCAACTGTGTGGGAAAAAGGGATTGACACCGGCCGTATAATTTTCCACGCAAGGCAACACAATATCATTAAAGCCGTCGATATTGATAACCAAGTCGTATTCTGCACCCAAGGAAAGAAAATAGGTCAAGGCCATCAATTGCTGGGGCTGCTTAAAGCCGGGTAGGGCCAGGTTAATCAGGCGGGGTGTGATTTGAAAGGTTTTTCCCCAGGTTTTTTCGAGAGATTTCGCCACCCCCCCGGCCACCGAACCTCCCAAGACCACGATATTCAGTTTTCCTTCTTCTTTTTTGACCACCGGGGGATGGTCAGTGTCGAAACCCTGGCTGTTAAAATTCTTCTTTTCATCTTCGAAATCAAACACATAACCAATATAAGGATGAATGATGTCTTTCTGTAAAAAGTTGGCTCTTTGCTCGGTGCGATCATACTTGGTGACCACATAACTTCTTAGATTCTCTGGGGAATATCTTTTCCCAAAAATAATAAAAAAAGTCAAATGAGATAATAATTCAATACTGAAAACAACAATTAAAACCAATATTCCATAAAATATGCAGGTTTTAAATTTATTATCTTTTCGGGGATGCATTTATGTTATTCTCTAAATCCTGCACTTGTTGCTGCAAACGGAGATCAAATTAATAAAATCCCCTCAGAAAGGTTTAAATCTCACTCCTGCGGCACACTTCTTAAATACGAAGGTTGAAATAATCCACAATCGCCTCGACCAGCGCGGGGATGGTGAAATCCTGGGGCTGAATCTGGGGAGTAATGCCGTATTCCTTTAGCGTCCCTCCGGTAATAGGGCCGATCGCGGCCACCACCGCGTTCTTCGCCAGGGCCTGGAAGCGTTCTTTGCCCACCAGCAGCGCAAAATTATGCACCGTGGCGGAGCTGGTGAAGGTGAGAATATCCGCCTTGCCTTCTTTAAACGCAGCCTGGGCTTCCGGGGGCATCTGGGTGACGTGCCGGGCCTTATAGACCGGAGCCACGTCCACCTCCACACCCAAGCGGACCAGACCCTGGGGCAGCACCTCCCGGGCGATCTGGGCCCGGGCCAGCAACACTTTGTCTCCCGGAGAGACCTGGGGTGACAGGGCTTCGAGCAGCACTTCTGCCTTGAATTGGGACGGCATCACGTCCGCCTTGAGGCCCCAGGCCCCTAAAGCCTGGGCCGTGGCCGGGCCGATGGCCGCGATCTTTAATCCCCCCAAGGCCCGCACGTCCCGCCCCTGCTCAAACAGTCTCTTGATAAACGCGGCCACGCCGTTGGCGCTGGTGAAGACGAGCCACTGGTATTGGGATAATTTGGCCAGCGCGGCATCGAGGGGGGCCCAATCATCCGGCGGGCCGATCTCCATGGTAGGCACCTCCAGGCAGCGGGCCCCGGCCGCGCTCAGCAGGGACGACAGCGCGCTGGCTTGCTCCCGGGTGCGGGTGACTACCGCGGTCTTGCCCCACAGGGGCCTGGTCTCCCACCACTTCAAGCTTTCCCTGAGCGAAGCAGCTTCCCCCACCACTAGAATGGCCGGAGGCTTAATTGCGGCTTCCTGGGCCACCGCGGCGATATTTCCCAAAACTCCGGTAACCGTGCGCTGCTCCAGGGTGGTGCCTTTTTCGATCACCGCCGCGGGGGTCGAAGGCGAGCGGCCCCCCTCCACCAGGCGGCGGCAGTTGTCCCCCAAATTTTTCACGCCCATGAGAAAGACCAGGGTTCCCTGGGTCTTGGCCAGCACGTCCCAGGGGATGGCGCTGGCCTCCTTGGTGGGATCTTCGTGGCCGGTGATGAAGGTCACCAGGGACGCCAGGCCCCGGTGGGTCACGGGGATGCCCGCGTACGCGGGAACGGCCACGGCCGCGGTGACGCCGGGGACTATCTCAAAGGGAAGGCCCGAGGCCTTCAGGGCCAGGGCCTCTTCGCCGCCCCGGCCGAAGACAAAGGGGTCGCCGCCCTTGAGGCGCACCACCATCAGCCCCGCCTGGGCCTTGTCCACCAGGAGCTGGTTGATGCCTTCCTGGGGCAGGGCATGGGCCCCGGCCTTTTTGCCTACATAAATAATTTCCGCGTCCGCGGGGGCTTCTTTAAGCAACTCCGGGCTGGCCAGTTGATCGTAAACCACCACCTGGGCCTTTCGCAGCACTTCCCGGCCCTTCACCGTGATCAACCTCGGGTCCCCGGGGCCCGCGCCTACCAAGTAAACCATAATAAATGATACCATAATTTCACCACAGAGGCACAGAGGACACAGAGGATCACAAGGAATAAAATAGCCATCATCGGCCAAAAGCCGATAATGGCTTTTTCTAACTTTGCTCTCTTTGTGTCTTTGTAGTGAATCCTTTATCTCTGGCAAGGCTTCCGGGTTTCGATCCCTTCCACCACGCCCCGGTATTTCTCGTGGATCATTTGCCGGTCGAATTCATACATGGCCTGAAGCATTTCGGCCTTCTCCGCGTCGCTGAAATAGGACATACAGGGGATAAAAAAAAGCTTATCCTCTTTAGCGATATGCCGGGGATAAAATTCCACCAGTTTGCCCAGGTTTTCCAAGATTTTTTCCAGGGCTCCCTCCTTTACCAGGAGATAGTCCTCCTTGGCCCAGACCAGCGCCAGGGTGGTCTCCCGGCCCCAAACGTGCTCCTGAATCAATTCCTCCATGATCTGACGATGTTCGGGGGAAATGTCTTTTTTATCCAGGGCCGCGAAGAGGATATCCTCCTCCTTGCCATGGTGGACGCGGTCCGCGTAAAAGCGAATAAAATCCACCGCGGTGTCGATGAAGACCGGGTCCACGAACGCGAACTCCGGGTCCACGGACACGTTGTCTTTAATCCGCTGTAATTCACAGCGCATGAGAGCGATCATGCGCTCAATCAGGCGGTGTTCGATCATTAATGGGCCGATGGGCTGCATAAGTTACCTCTAAATATATATAGGATGATAGTGACGCGAGTCTTCGTTCCCAGATGAATGCCTTATGGGTGAAAAGGGGAAGAGGGGAAAAGGGGAATTTTTTAATTCTTTTTCCCCCTTTCCCCTTTTTCCCTTTTTGCCCAATAAGGCTATATTTTTACCAATTCGTACTCCCGGCTCCCCAAACCCAGCTTTTCCGCGTATTCCAATTGGATAGGCCAGTCCACCTGAGGGTAGACGTCCTTGAATTTGTCCGTGCCCGCGCTCTTCTTTTTCAGGGCCGAGCCCGCCAGCCCCTTAGCCTGGTTCACCAGGTCCGCGGCGGCCTGGTCGATGGCCACCGGGTCCCGGGAGGCCAGGATACCGATGTCTCCGACGATGGGCGCGTCGTTGTGGCCGTAGCAGTCGCAGGCCGGAGAGACCTGGGTAATAAAGCTCACGAACACGGCCCGGTCCTTTTTGCTCTGCATTACGCCGTAGGCATACTCCGCCAGCTTTTCCAGGAATACGGGGATGGATTCGTTCCACTGAATCTGGATGTTGGCATAAGGGCAAACCAGAATGCACTCCCCGCAGCCGATGCACTTGGCGGGGTCGATCACCGCCTTTTGCGTCTCCGGGTTGATGCTGATGGCTTCCTGGGCGCAGTGGGCCACGCAGTCGCCGCAGCCGGTGCATTTTTTTTCCGTGATCTTGGGGGAGATGTTGGAGTGCTGGGCGAGCTTTCCCCGCCGGGACGCGCCTCCCATGGCCAGGTTCTTCAGGGCGCCGCCGAATCCGGCCATCTCGTGGAGTTTGAAGTGGCTCATGACCACCATGCCTTCCGCCTCGACGATGGCTTCGGCCAGAAAGACGCTCTGAAAATGCTTCTTTTTAATGGGCACCTCCACTTCGGCCTTGCCAGTGAGGCCGTCGGCAATGACCAGCGGGGCCTTCACCACCGCGTAGGCAAAGCCGTTTTCGATGGCCGTAGTCAGGTGGCTCACCGCCTCGCTGCGGGTGCCTACGTACACGGTGTTGGCGTCGGTGAGAAAGGGCCGCCCGCCGTTCTCATAAAGCGCGTCCACCACCCAGCGCACGAAATTGGGGCGGATGAATGCGGTGTTGCCCTTCTCCCCGAAATGCAGCTTCACCGCCATCAAAGGCCGCTTTTTTTTACGCTGAATAATGGACTTCAAATCCACCGCGGCCAACAACTGCTGGAATTTTTTGACATTGGGCTCTTTGACGCTGGCCCGGAGGTCCATGAAGAATACTTGAATAGTCATAGAGTCACCTTTAATAAAGGTCTCGCAAAGACGCAAAGAAGGCCAAGAATCATTGACTACTTTTGCGACTTGGCGTCTTTGCGTGAGAAGTTACTCTCGAACTTATGACAACTGACAGCTGGGAACTGGCTACTAACCCCTAACCCCTGCTCTCCTCCTCCCAGACTACCTTGCCGCCGACAATAGTCATCACGGCTTTGCCTTTCAAGGGCCAACCGTTAAAGGGACAGTTGCGGGATTTGGATGCGAAAGTGTTCACGTCCACGGTCCATTCCCGGTTCAGATCGATCAGGGTGATGTCCGCAGGCGCGCCCACCGCCAGGGTGCCGCCGACCACGCCCAGATTCCGGGCCGGATTGGTGCTCAAAGCCTCGATGGCCTGGAGCAGGGAGAGTTCCTTGGCGTGCACCAGTTTCAGGGTGAGGCCCAGGGAGGTTTCCAGGCCGATGAGGCCGAAGGCCGCGGCCGTGAACTCCAGGTCTTTTTCCAGGGAACTGTGGGGCGCGTGATCGCAGGCGATGGTGTCCAGGGTGCCGTCTCTAAGGGCTCCTTTAATGGACTGGACGTCCATCTCGGTTCTCAGGGGCGGTTTGACTTTGGCATTGGTGTTGTAGCCCAGGACCGCCTCATCGGTAAGGGTGAAGTAATGGGGGGCGGTTTCCGCGGTGACACCCAAGCCCATCCCCTTGGCCAGACGGATAATGGCCACGCTGCCCGCGGTGCTGACGTGGGCGATATGCAGGCGCGCGCCGGTGAGGCTGGCCAGGGTCAAGTCCCGGTAAATCATGACTTCTTCCGCGGCCCCGGGGATGCCTTTGAGACCCAGTTGCAGGGAGATGGCGCCTTCGTGCATGACGCCGTCCGCGCTCAAGTCCAGGTCCTCGCAGTGGGAGATGATGGGGAGATCAAAGGTTTTGGCGTATTCCATGGCCCGGCGCATGAGCATGGCATTGGACACGGGGTGGCCGTCGTCGCTTAAGGCCACCACGCCCGCGGCCTTCAGGTCGCCGTATTCGCTAAGGGCCTGTCCCTGGGACCCCACGGAAATAGCCCCCACCGGATAAACCCGGGCATTGCCTGCGTCCTTGGCCTGGTCCAGGATCATGCGGGTCACGGCGGCGGTGTCGTTCACCGGCTTGGTGTTGGGCATGCAGGCCACCGCGGTGAAGCCTCCTTGCACCGCGGCCTTGGTGCCGGTGTAGATGGTCTCTTTATATTCCTCCCCCGGCTCCCTTAAGTGCACGTGCATGTCGAAAAGGCCCGGGGCCACCACCAGACCTGCAGCGGAGATCACCCGCCGCCCTTCCTCCGGGATCTGCCCGGGGGCCTCCAGGGCCGCGATTTTACCTTTTTCCACCAGCAGGTCCAGGGGGTCCTCCAGGTGCCGGGAGGGGTCCACCACCAGCCCGCCTTTGATTAAAAGACTCACCCTTTTTCTCCTCCGATTAAGAAATAGAGCACGGCCATGCGCACCGCCACCCCGTTGGTTACCTGCTCGAGAATCAGGGAATGGGGGCCGTCGGCCACTTCCGGCGAAATCTCCACTCCCCGGTTTAACGGCCCGGGGTGCATGATAATTACGTCGTCTTTAGCCAGTTGCAGGTGTTTGGGAGCCAGGCCGAAAAACTGGCTGTACTCCCGCAAGGTGGACATGAACATCTGGCCCATGCGCTCCAGTTGCAGCCGGAGCATCATGATTACGTCCGCGCCGCGCACGGCCTCGATGAGCGAGGTGGTAACGGTGGCGCCCAAGGTTTCCAGGTGGGGGGGGAGCATGGTCGCGGGGCCGGCCACCGTCACCTGGGCCCCCATCTTGGTGAACGCGTAAATATCGGAGCGGGCCACCCGGGAATGGGCGATGTCGCCGACAATGGCCACCTTCAGGCCGGAAAGCCTGCCCTTGGCCTCCTGCACGGTGAGGAGGTCCAACAGGGCCTGGGTGGGATGCTCGTGGAGGCCGTCCCCGGCGTTGATGACTCCGCAATGGAGGCGCTGAGCCAGGTACTGGGGCGCGCCGCTGGCGAAGTGCCGGATAATCAGGACATCCGGGGCCATGGCCTCCAGGTTGTGGGCCGTGTCCGCCAGGGTCTCGCCTTTGACCGCGCTGGACGCGGACACCGTCAGATTCAGGGTGTCGGCGCTGAGGCGTTTGGCCGCGATCTCAAAGGACATGCGGGTGCGGGTGCTGGGTTCGTAAAACATGGTCACCACCGTCTTGCCCCGGAGAGTGGGAACCTTTTTGATGGGCCGGGTGGAGATTTCTTTAAACGAGGCGGCGGTGTCCAGGATGAGCTGGATCTCTTCGGGTTCCAGGTCGGCGATGCCCAACAGGTCTTTGCGCCGGAATTCCATAAACCAATCCTTCCTTGGGCGGCAAAAAAAAACCTCCTTACCGGGTAAGGAGGCGGTCGGCGTTATGAGAAGCTATCATTCGGGTCATGGTGTACCTCTAACGACTTCACCTTTCTACCATCCTTCTTTCCCAAATTCAAGTTTATTATCCGGCAATTTTTACGGAGACGAGTTGACAGCTGAGAGCCTTATCATTATTAATTTTAATAAGATTCGATTAGCATAAACGCAAGGTTTGGAGGTGTTTTATGCCCGATATTGTGGAATGGAAACCTTTTCGGGAAGTCTCCCGCCTGCGCCGGGAGATGGATCGCCTGTGGGATGAGTTCTTCGGGCCCGCGCGCAGAGCCTTCCGGCCCCTGGAAGCGGAATGGGCCCCCGCGGTGGATGTCTCGGAAACTCCTGACAAGGTGGTGGTCAAGGCCGAAGTCCCGGGGATGGAGGCCAAGGATATCGACATTTCTCTCTCCGGCGACGTCCTCACCATTAAGGGGGAAAAGAAGTCGGAACGGGAAGAGAAAAAGGAGAACTACCATCTGGTGGAAAGAACCTACGGCTCTTTCGCCCGTTCCTTGAGAATGCCGGTGGCGGTGAATGCGGACAAGATCGAGGCCACTTACAAGAAAGGGGTCTTGACCATTAGCTGCCCCAAGAAAGAGGAGGTCAAACCCAAGGCCATCGAGATCAAGGCGACGTGATATCTTCGGGGGGCTCTCTTCAGGGAGGCCCCCGGTTTTTCTTTGCCTGTAATCCTATTCTGCTCTAAACTCCCAACCGAAGAAGGAAATAATATGGACACCGAACTTCTCACCATTATCAACAACGCCATCGCCCAGGAAGAGCTGTCCCATGAATTTTACACGCGTATGGCCAACCTGGTGAGCCATGCCGAGACCAAAGAAACTTTTCAGTACCTGGCCAAGGAGGAGCTGGACCACAAGACCTTTTTGCAATCCTGCTTTACCGCCGAGGGTTGCAAATTGGTGGCCCACCCCCAGAACGTCCATCTGGCGGAGCATCTTAAAGCCCCGGAGGTTACGCCGGATTTGGCCCCGAAAGAGGCCCTGGTCATCGCCATGAAACGGGAGGAAGGCTCCTACAAGTTTTACCAGGGTCTGGCCGCGCTGCAGCCCCCCGGAGAAATTCGGGATTTTCTGGAAAAGGTGGCCAAGATGGAGTTGGGCCACAAGGAGAAGGTGGAATATCTCTATAACAATGTAGCTTTTCCTGAAGCCTGGTACGAATGAGGACAGGAAGGGGATTTCTCCTGGCCCTGGAGGGGGTGGACGGCTCCGGCAAGTCCACCCAGGCCAAGCTTTTGGCCGTATCCCTGCTCCAACAAGGCCGAGATGTGGTCCTCACCCGGGAGCCCACTGATGGCCCGGTGGGGCAGAAGCTGCGGCGCTACCTGCAAAGCCCCGGCCGCAACCTGACCCCTCGAGAAGAGGTGGACCTCTTCCTGGCCGACCGCCGGGAACACGTAGACAAGCTCATCAAACCCGCGTTGGCCGCGGGCCGCATCGTCATCACCGACCGCTATTACTACTCCACCGTGGCCTACCAAGGCGCCCTGGGCCTGGACCCTGTCGAGATCTTAGCGGCCAACGAAGCCTTCGCACCCCGGCCCGATCTGGTATTTCTTCTCCTGATACCCGTGTCCCAGGCCCTGGCCCGCCTCCAAAGGCCGCGCCAGGTGAGCGAACTGGCCCCTTATCTGGAAAAAGTGGCGGCCATTTATGAAAGCCTGGTAGGCCCCCACATCCAGCGGGTGGAGGCCGCGACTAATCCCCAGGCGCTGCATTCCACTTTGCTGGAGTTGACTTTAAAGGCGTTGGGGAGACTTGGAGGAGAGGGCCAATAATCTTGGAATCTTGATGTTTATAGCGATTGCCAAAAATAATTTCGTCTCGCAGGGGCATAGCTTGCTATGCCCACAGGTTTTGAACGGGCACAGCAAGCTGTGCCCCTACGAACAAACCGGAAAAAACTTTTAGCAATCGCTATAAATCCCCGGCCTTTCCCTTGAAAAAATGGTTGCTGATTTATTGACAACTTCATTGAAGGGGGTTAAAAATAGAGGGTTCGGGCCGTTAACTCAGTCGGTAGAGTATCTGCCTTTTAAGCAGAGAGTCGTTGGTTCGAATCCAACACGGCCCACCAAAGCCTCCCGATACGTCCCCATCGTCTAGCCTGGTCCAGGACACCGGCCTTTCACGCCGGCAACACCGGTTCAAATCCGGTTGGGGACGCCAATGAAATCAAAGGGTTAGGCCAATAGGCTTAACCCTTTCCTTATTATTCCCCACATTATTCCCCACAGCGCTTGAAAATTTGGCGGTAAAAAGGGTAGGTTGTGTCTTTGTTCTGGCCCCGGTCAAGGGGTGAATTGGAAGAACATCGGAAAGGTAGAGGATACCCGTTTTTCATCTGTTGAAGCCTTCTACTAACAGGAGGCAGGGCCAGCCCCCAGACCCCAGACGTGAAACCCCGGACCCTGACAGACCCCCCCCCACCCCCCAGGGTGGCGCCGAGTGGAGTCCCTGCCCAGCACTTTCCATACTCAATTTCTCGAACGGCTCCCTAAAAAGAGGCACCCCCCCACTTTCCGCCCCAAGGAGGTAAGCCCCAAAAAATTCCCAGGCGGTTTTCCCAAATCCTCCCCCAAAATCACCCCGAAATAATTCCGCTGGCTGGCCTGGCAGGGCGTTTGGACCATGGGCGGGGGGGGGAGGTAAGGGGTGTGGCGGAAGTCCAGAAATTTTCTGGGGGCGTTTTTGACTTGCCCTTTCTGGCCTCTCTGTCGGCTTCTAAGGATAGGTGCGCCGTATCCCCCCTTTTTTTCTGCTTAAGGAATTCCTTCTAACGTGGCATAATGCACTTGTGAGGGCCTAATGCATCCCTTGGAAACCTATCTCAGAGAGCTTACCGAAATCTTGATGGAACAGACCCTGAGCGCCAACTATCAGACCGTGAAAGGCGCCTGCTACCCATGGCCACAAAGGTAAACCCCTAACCATGGCTGGCCCTTGGTTTCTTTTCATAGACGAAAGCGGTGATCTTGGTTTTGACCCTGATAAGAAAGGCAGGTCCCGGTTTTTTACCATCTGCATCCTAGCCGTGAGCACCCCTGCCAGGAACCGCGCCCTGGCCCTGGCGGTCCGTAAGACCATCAAGCGGCTACTTAACCCCAAGGGCAGGCGCAAGAGGCTGGTGGAAGAGCTAAAGGGGAACGCCACTTCTCTTAGGATCAAGGAATACTTTTTCCGCCAGGTGACCGGGGTGCATTTCGGGGTTTACGCCCTGACTCTGAACAAGGAACGGCTTTATCCGGAGTTGCAAAGTCAAAAAGAGCGTCTCTACAATTACCTGGCCCGGTTGATCCTTGACCAGCTTCCCTTTGAAAATGCTGATGATGCCGTGAACCTGATTCTGGACAAGCGGAAGCGCGCGGCCCACGTCCAGGAGTTCAACCGCTATGTGCAACGCCAGTTAGAGGACCGGATACCCCCAAATGTGCGCTTCAGGATTGCTCATGAGAATTCCAAGGATAACCCAGGCTTGCAGGCGGCGGATTTGTTTTCTTGGGGAGTCTTCAGGAAGTACGAGAGGGGAGATTCGACCTGGTATGAGGTTTTCCGGGGCAAGGTCCGCTACGATGATGTTTACCTGCCCCCAAAAAGAAAATGAGCGTGCCTTGCAGGCCATGGCCCCGGGGTTTGTCCTACCGATGGAAGGACCATGCCCCAGGGACCTGCATAGGGCTCACCGCTCATGTATTAGGATAATACAAATTGTCTTATTGTCAAGAAAAAATGTCCCAAAGCCCTTGAAAATACAGGGTCAGGGTACAGGATTTGAACCATGGACCTGCTCAGAAATGGACCACAGAAAGAGTAAGGGCATGAAAGAAAGGGCACACCGGGCAGATGAGTTTTTGAAAATTGATGAAAATGGAGAGTCAGGAACGGAACCTTATCACATGATCTATACCGACGATCAATTTCCACGACCGGAAGACCGGATTGTTTTAATAATCCCCCAAGGCAAAATCTTCTGCACCATGGAGGACCCCGCTACATTTCGGAAACAAACAAATCTGCCATTGCTGCGGGTTTCACGGGTAACCTATCGGTGAAACAGGCCCTCAGCCGTCTAACACCGGCCTTTGCCCTTCCTGGTCCACCGCCAGGCCCACCAAAGGATGATTGGAAGGGAGGGGAACCCATCCCCCCGGCCCCCACTCCCAGGCGCTTCCATCCGGGCCCATGGCGTATAGTTCACCTTTCCCGGTCAGCCTGTCCCGCAAGGCCACTTGGTAAAAGTCGCCGTTCCTGGTGATCCCCTCCACAACCTGATTATCTGAGAGCCCCAGGAAACACTTCAATTTATTAGCAAGGCTCACGGCCTGCCCCTCCCTCCCCTGGAGTAGCAGGCCGATCACCAGATTGACGGCTCGGATTTTGGATTCTGCCGGTGAAAACATGGGATTACCTAATGCCCATAAAATCGATAGCCCGGTTCACGATTCCAGAACCCTTACCCTCACCGCTTTTGCTGCTGCTGCCGTCTCTCATAAACCCATAAAGGAAGGCCAAGCCGGTCGCGGTATTCATCAGGTTTTGGGTATTCTGGTTGCTCTGGGCTATTTGGGTCTGCCATTGCTGGAACCGGGGAGCATTATAGTCGTTGTACCCCGCCAGCAGGTCTTGGGTGGCAAGCTGCCCTCCGGTCTGGATATTCCGCACATTCTGCGCGGCAATAAGGGCTTGGGAGTTCGTATTTTGATCCAGGGCCCCAAGGGTCTGTAACCAGAAATTCCGGTCCTGGTTCGCCAGGTTCTCCTTCCCAAGCTCGGCCCGGTTCGCAATCTCGATGTCGGCCTCTGTCTTTTGCTTGGCGAGTTCCTTTTGCGTATCCACATAGGCCCGGCTGCCAAAAAGACCGCGAGCCGCCAATTCTTCGTTCTTGGCCGTGTTCAGCTTCTCAAACTGATAATCCACGTCCTTGTGCAGTCCCTCAGAAATGGCCTTGGCATAGTCTGTGTAAGCCTGCACCCGGTCTGCCGGGGTCTTGTCCAAGTTCGCGAGCATCTGGGTCTTGAGGCTCTGCCGCCGCTCCTTCTCCGCTTTTTGCTCCGGGGTCAAGGGCGCTGGCCGGTAGATGTAGGCATGTCTCCCTTCATCCCACTCCTGGGACCCGGCCAGATTCCCCTCTTCATCGTAGGTGTAATAGTTCGCCGGGGCCGGGGGAGGACCGAAATCGGGGGCCGAAGGACCGCCCCTCATGCTGTTGAATATCCCCATGCCCGCGGTCGCTACCGCCCCCACTCCCGTTAAAATCGTCCCTACTACTGGATTCATTCCTTTTACCTCCTTGAAATTACCGGTGATCTGGTGGAATCCAAATAACGAAGTCAGGGTCTTCATGCCTCTTTTTATTTTCGTTTGGGTGGGCCGTGAAGCTCACTTTGCGATTCTCAACGGTCACGCTTCCAAGCAAGTATTGCTTGCTGTTCCCGGCTCCGTCCTCCGGGGTTTTTTTTACCCAAAGCCCGCCCCGCCGCAGCCACTTTTTGCCCATGATTCAAACCTCGTGTTGTTTGGCCCCTTTTGAACTCTTTTTTAATGCCGGGGGGTCTTCTATCTAATTAATAATTAATAATAAACCTTCTGGGAGTTGAGGATGGTTATGAACCATCGACATTTGAGAGATGAATGCCCTTTTTCGGGACAGTCACTCCTGAACCTCCAAATCTTCCCGGTCAAGCCAGCCCTCTTGAATCATGGCCTCTTCGACCTTCCCCAGGGTCCGCTTAAACTCCCTCCAGAGGGTGGGGGATAGGGCAATTCCCTTCTTTGTCGGGATGGTCTTATCGCCGTTCTCCCCCAGGACGTGGAGCCGCATGTCCACGAAACGATGGTTTTTATAAACGCCCAGGCTAAATTTAACCAACTGCCGGGAATTTTTGATCATCTCAGCCACTACTTTTGAATCACTCACGCCGGCCGCTCCTTTCCCTTATTTTGGCCCTTCTTACCCCCTACGCCGGAGCAAGATTGTAAGAGCTTCCGTAATCCGCGTTATTGGCCCGGTGAATCGCCGCCATGCGCTCCAGGATGGTATCAAAAGCCATATTCTTCTCTCTGTCGTGTACAACACAATTAAGGCCAGATTCGGGAAGGTGAGCCGCTCTTTGATCTGGCCCACCACGCCGTGGGAAAGCCAGTTGAGAGGCCCAAGTTCCAGGCGGTTTGTGGCGGTGACGATGATCAATGATGAATCCTCATTCGCGGGTTTTTTGGCTGCCCTAAAATGGGGTGGGGGGGTAACCGCCAGGGGAATATGTTGGCGGTTTACCCCCCCCTTTAGGGGGCAAAAAAAAGCATATTTATTTTCTTTAAATTTCAGCATGTTATCTATTTAGCAAATCTGCTTTTTGCATATTCAAAAAAAGCATATTCTCTGGTTTCGTATTTCTAAAGTATTTCGCATGCTTATAATTTGCTTTTTCAAAAAACAGCAGGTTCGAGCACGTTTAATATGCTTTTTTTGCTCAACCGGCCTCGACCACCCTGAGGATAGTCTTCTCGGGACCGGTCTTTCCCTTCACCTTGATCTCTCTCAACAATCCGCTTTCCAGCAGGTGGTCCACAACCAAGTTTATGTCACGCAACCGGTTGAAGCCCTGCGCCGTTTCCTTTAGGTCATCAATGATGCGTTTTGCCCTCTTTCCATAGAGGAAATCGCGCCGTGAGAAATTGTGGCCGACCACCTCCTCTTCGGCGAGAAGGTTCAAAAACCTATCAGCGATTCCCTGGATACGGTCAGCCCCAAGATTAATATAAGAAAGCGCCCCACCAGCACCCCGCCGAAAATAAACCGGTCCTGGTAGTTTCGGGGAATAGTTGGATTTTGTAACCTCCAGGACTACATAATTGTGGGGGTCGGCCACCTGAAATTTTTCAGCGGTCTTAGAGTCCATCGTTTTAATGTTGGCGACCCACCGACAGCCATCGGTGAGAGCCGAGCCGCCCCTGCTGCTGGCCTGCTCCATGCTTGCGGCCCGGGCCTTGCTTTCGTGGTGTGAAAATAAAACGGTGATTTTGAACCGGGATACTATGGATTCCAAACAGTTAATCCAAGCTGCGCAATGGGTGTTATTGTTCTCATCCAGCCCATAAAATTTGCTTTTGGGATCGATGATTAAGACTTCCACGTCCGGGAGGTTCTCCAGAGTCTTGCAGAGCCAATCATAAGCAGGTGCATTCACCGGGTTCCCGTCCCCGTCGAGTTGCATCAGGGGCCCAAGCTTCCCCATGACCGAAATCGGCGTAAAGTTATCAACCTCTGGGGGCGGTGGTCCATCCGGGAAAAATGCTTCAACCGCCGAAAAGACGCGGCGCTTAAGTTCTTCCTGGCTGTCCTCTCCGGCCAGAGAGAGAACTTTGAACTTCCTCGCAGGTTTCAGGGGGCCGGCATCTCTGCCAGTGGCGAGCGAAAGGCCCAACATGTTATTCAGGTGCCCTTTGCCTGTGCCCCCCATAGCAATAATCCCCCCAACAAGGCAGGAGGGCAGGGTCCCGTTAAATAGATAGTCACGGTCTGGGGGAGGGGTTTTTATAAGCTCTGAAATCGGGGTTATTATACTTTCGTCTATGGGTGGGAAGGAATTTGCTCTGCTTCTATTGAGGGCAGGGGTGGTGACTTCCAAAATTTGTGATTCAGCCCAGGTTAGATACTCCTCCAGGTTGCCGTTATGATTCTGGTTAAGGATTTGGGCAGCCTTCTCTTGAATTTTCCGAATCTGCGCCTTCTCCCAAACCACCCGGGCATAGTAGTCGGCGTTGGCGGCAATCCCCACGTGTTCGCTTAAACCCGTAAGAAAAAGCGGCCCTCCCACCTCCTCCAGTTGATTCCGCTCTTTCAGGAGATTATTGACGGAGACCAGGTCCACCGGCTCGTGGCGGTTGTAGAGGTCCAGCATGGTCTGGTAGATCTTGCGGTGGGCCTCACGGTAAAAATCCGCAGGGATGAGGGTGTCAGCCACCAGGTCCATGACCTGGGGACGGATCAGGATGGCTCCCAGGACGGATTGCTCCGTCTCCAGGCTGTGGGGAGGGGGTTGGTGTTGCACATCGGGCATTGTTTACCCCTGCCGCTGAGCTCCGGGGTCAATCCGGCCTTCGACCATAAAGTCCAGGAGGTCCTGTATTCTATAGCGCACCATCCGCCCTTTTTTAGTGTAAGCTGGCCCCCGTCCTCCTATTTGCCTCCAATTTCTTAAAGTTTGCGGGGAAGAACCGATGATTTTCGCGGCCTCAACATCACATACATAAAATTCGGGGTTCATAAATTCCTCCGAAAATCTTGGATTGGGGCTATTTTACCCCGAGACACCCTGAAAGCACGGACGGAAAGGGAAAAGGGCAAAAAGTCAAAAGTCTATGGATGGAGTGCAGAAATTTAGGAAGGGATTTAGGGGCGAGAATTCCCTGAAATGTGATCTGCAACCTTTTTATACCAACGAGTTAATTGTTTGCGCTTATCATCTGTGGAAGTCGCTTTTTTACCTTGTGTATCAGGGAAAATATGGTGCATGGCTTGCTCAACGGATAACCCGCTCTCGATAAGATCATAAGCCAGGAACATCTTGTCCAGTTCTTGGTCCTCGCCTATGCTTATTCCCCGGGTCTTTGGGGTACTTGCGACATATTTAGAGTAGCGCTTGAGGTAAATTTTTATATGCTTCACCAATTCAGTTTCGGAAAAGTTAAGATCAATTTCCAGAGTGAGGAACTGGCCATTTCTGAGGTGAGGGGAAATGTCTGCCACTCCCTTTTTAACAATCATCTTAGAATGGGGAACAGCTTTTACTGGCAGATAGTCTAAGGCGGCCAAGCCGATTCTTTGTGCCTCTTTTTCACCAGCTTCTTCCCAGAAGAAATCGTATAAAACCCGGTATTTATCCTCAGATGACAATTTTTCAAAGTCATCATCTCGATATCTCTGGTTTTGGAAGAATTGCTTAAAAGCGGGGGTCCTAACTAACACTCGGTAAAGGAAAGCCTTTTTTTGTTTCATGGGTCCGCCTCCTGCCGCGGTTCCTGGTGAGGTCCCGGGGAAAGGCGGCCAGGATAACCGCCGTGTCGGGTCGCGCTCCCTATTCCCTGGAATTCGTTATTTTAAGGTTAGAACCGCCTTTGCTGGCGACCGTAGGGGTTGGATTGCATGGGGGCCAAGGGCTGATTATAAGGGTTCACCGTTCCCATTTGCCCGGTCCAGGGGTTAACATTCCCCTGGGTGCTGTAATTATTGAAGGGGTTGTGATCCGGCATGGTGCGATGGTAAGGTTGCACGTAGGTTCCATCTCGCCGGGTGTAGCCGTTGACCGTTTGGTCCTGGCCGTAAAACTGCGCCCAGACCGGGGATACTCCCGCCAGAATCAGCAGGACAGCCAGCAACAAAAACAGCCTTCTTTGCATTCCCTTTGCCCTCCCTAAAATATCCCTATCTCAAGGATTAGGGTTTCTGGCTTATTATTTCTCCTGGACTTCAACTCGATGGGCATTGATATAGTCTGTAATATCCTGGGGTGAGAAGCGGACCAGGCGTCCAATCTTGATATGAGGGAATTTTTTCTGAAAAACCCAATTTTGAAGGGTGCCCAGACTGATTCCCAACCGGGCCGCGGCTTCCGGGTATTTTAGAAGGTTTTCGCTCAAGGGTGCTTCTCCTTGTTGGAATGGTTACCGGTCCCCGCCTTCACTGGCAGGGACCGGAGCAAAGAATTATTGCAAAAGCTCTTCCACGCGGTCTGCAAGCTCTTCTATCACATGGTAGTTAGAGGCTGGCAACCTCCTCCCAGCCCTGGCTGCCGCGGCCATTGTCTCGGCCAATCCTTGAATTTCCCAAATTCTGGGGGTTATTTCATCATGGTCTGCCAGCATAGCATCTTCGGCCTGAGTCGCTAACTTTGCTATCGACTCGACACCCGCAATTTCAAATTCCGATGGTATTTCACACCCTTCATTTTTCGTATCTGCCAGGTAATCGGCGACATTCTTAATTTTGCGAAACATTTCGCTAACTTCATCAGGAACTTTCGTGGTAGGATGCTTTAAGCTCATTCTCGATACCTCCAATATCGGGATTTGGGTTAGGGCCGGTTCTGGGAGCGGCAACTCCCGGACGGCCCGTTATCTTATAGGCCCCGCTCTGAGGCCCGATAACCGCTCTTATTCCTCATTGGCAACTTTGCCTTTATTCCCGTTGACCACTTGCCCCAACAGATCCCCGGCCAGGTCTGAGGCCCGGCGTAAGGCTTCGTCCCGCAAGTGTGCATATCTCTGGGTCATGCTGGCGCTCTTATGAGTCAAAAGCTTTTGCAAGGTGAACATATCCACTTGGCCCGATGAGGCAAGCTGACTGGCAAAGAAATGTCTCAGGCCATGGAGGGGCCGGAAGTCCGGGGGAAGCCCCGCCCTTTCCTTTATGGCATCAATCCGCTTGGGGTAACGGGTCCGTTGCCCCCCGCCGCGGCCAGGGAAAACATAAAGGCTTTCTTCCCGGGGGTGGGCCTCAAGGATACCCTTTGCCGCTTGGTTCAGGGGTATTTTCTGATCCTGGCCACCCTTGGGGCCCCGGATATGGATAAACCCCCGTTCAAAGTCCACGTCCGGCCATTGCAGTTTGAAGAGCTCCCCCCGCCTCATTCCGGTGCATAGAACCAGCTTCATAAAATTGGCGGCCTGGAGGTCTATCTCCTGGTCTATGGCCTCAAGTAATGCGGTTAGCTGTTCAATGGTCAAGTCCTCAGTGCGTAAGTTATTCACCTTGGGCATTTCGATTTTGAAGCCCAGGCCGAAGCACAAGCCCTTTTTCACCCCAAAATTGATGATCCTCGCCAACAACCGCAGCACGTGTTTGACGGTCTGCGGCCGCAGGGTTTTTGATAGGTTAATTCGCAGCCGGTGAACGTCTATTTGAGAGATGGCGCCAGGTTCTTTCCGGCCAAGGGGAGCTTCCAGGAATTTCTTGTAACGGTAGTGGTCAACCGTCCATCCCTTTGTGGCGGGCTTATCGTGAACGTATTCATGCCACAACCGGTCAACCGTCCATTTGATTTCCGTCGCCGCTTTCCTGGCTTCCTTTCGAGTCGGTTTCTTCCCGCGAATCCTATCTGTCCTGAGTGTGTTGGCCCTGGCCGGGGTCATATCATCGTCAAATTGACGGCCAGCCTTTTCCTCAATCATCTTCCCGGCCTTGCGGTAACGGATATAGAAAATCTTCTCCGGCTTGCCCGTGGCCGGTGAGGTCCCCTGGATAAAAAAGACCCCCGGATAGTTCGTCTTGAACCGCTTTAAAACTGGCATGGCTTCAACCTCCCGACGCCTTTTTGTGGGGAACAACCTCTAAAACCCCCGTCATAAGCCGATTTCGTTCTATTCCCCACACTATTCCCCACACCTGGGACAAAAATAGAGGTAAAAAACCAAAATGTCAAGAGGTAAAAAAGGGTATTTGTGGGGAATGGAAAATATGTTAAAAATTATTAAATTCCATCTGTTGCGATATTGCCCCAGAGGTAGTTTATGAAGGGGAAAGTAAGGGCGGGTAAAAATGGATGCCCGGCCTTTCACGCCGGCAACACCGGTTCAAATCCGGTTGGGGACGCCAATGAAAATCAAAGGGTTAGGTCTTGATGGCCTAACCTTTTTTATTCCCCCATGCTATTTCACCAAGTTAGGAAGCAGAAGGACTTTTCTTTACTTGGCGGATTTTTTTCTCCAATTAATCTCTCTTAAACCTTTTCCCTCCATGCAAGCCCTATCTCACACCGCCGGCGGCGTCAGCTCCGAGCGGGTTATTTCGGATCCGGCCTGCCGATGCGCCCTTCTCCGTCTTGCCGGAAAAAAATTAGGGGCGAAAAAAATTACTTGACTATCGTTCATAAAAGATTTAAGGTGACTTTGCCTAAAAGCACAGATTGCACAATTAGCATTAATTGACCAATTAAATAGGAAATTGTCTCCGGGTTCGAGAAACCCGGAAAGATAATTTCCTCCCAAACAAAAGGAGCGACCCATGATCGTGGTCCACATGGTGACTCTGGCACGAGCCATAGGCGTTCACCGCAATACCATCCGTAGTTGGGTGAAGACCGGCAAGATCGACTGCCGACCCGGCCCCGGCAAAGGCCTGGCTTTTACCTCCGAGGCCTTCGCCCGGCTCTGCCGGGATTTTCAATTGGAACCTGACAGCTTGAATTCCCGAACTTTGGTCAGACAACCTGTAGGAGAAACCCAGGAGTCCAGGCCGCCCAAGACTCATCCGGTAAAGGAGGTATTCATGTCCGGAAACACGGTGGGCTCGGTCCTGGTGGTGGGCGGCGGCATCGCCGGCATCCAGGCCGCCCTGGACCTGGCCGACTCAGGCTATTACGTTTATCTGGCGGAGAAAAACGCGGGCATCGGCGGCAAGATGTCCCAGTTGGACAAGACCTACCCCACCAACGACTGCGCCATGTGAATTATCTCGCCCAAGCTGGTCGAGTGCGGTCGGCACTTGAACATCGAACTGCTTACCCTCTCCCAGGTGACCGAGGTCTCCGGGGAGACGGGCAACTTCAGCGTCACCATCAAGAAAAATCCCCGCTACGTAGACATGGACAAATGCATCGCCTGCGGGCTGTGCGCGGAGAAGTGTCCGAAAAAAGTGGCGGACGACTACAACCTGGGCGTAGGGAAAAGAAAGGCCATCTATCTCCATTACAGCCAGACCGTGCCCCTGAAATACGCCATCGACCCCCAGGCTTGCCTCTATTTTTCCAAAGGAAAATGCCGGGCCTGTGAGAAGTTTTGTCCCACGGGGGCCATCAACTTCGAAGATCCCGGAGAGACGGTTACCCTGAAAGTGGGCGCGGTCATCGCCGCCCCCGGCTACCGTCCCTTTGACCCCAAGCCGTTGGCCGGGTATGGTTACGGCCGCATTCCCGACGTGGTGACCGGCCTGGAATACGAGCGGCTGCTCTCCGCGGGGGGGCCGTTTATGGGGCATCTGGTCCGGCTCTCCGATCACAAGGAGCCCAAGAAGGTCGCCTGGCTTCAATGCGTCGGCTCCCGCAGCCAGGACGGCCGGGGCAATCCCTACTGCTCCACGGTGTGCTGCATGTACGCGGTGAAGCAGGCTTTGGTCACCGCGGACCACGTCCACGGCGAAGAGGTGAGCCAAACCATATTTTATATGGACCTGCGGGCCCACAACAAGGAGTTCGAGCGTTATTACCAGGACGCCCGGGCCAAAGGAGTGAACTTCATCAAGGCCCGGCCCCACACCATCCTGCCCGGGCCCAATAATATCGGGGTAAAAATTCAATACCTCACGGAAGACGGCCAAAGGAGGGAAGAAGCCTTCGACATGGCGGTTCTCTCCGTGGGGCTGGAAGCCCCCGACTCCGCCCGGGAACTGGCCGGGACCCTGGGAGTGGACCTGAACCGCTTCAACTTTGCGGCCACATCCAGCCTTACTCCAGTGTCCTCTTCCCGGGATGGGATTTATGTCTGCGGCGCGTTTGAAAGTCCTAAGGCCATTCCCCGGTCGGTCATGGACGCGTCGGCCGCGGCCGGAGAGGCGGCTCGGGCCCTGGTGGAAGCCCGGGGGACCCTGACCCGGGAAAAGACTTATCCCCCGGAGAGGGACGTGACCGGTGAAGAACCCCGCATCGGCGTTTTCGTGTGCTCCTGCGGCATCAATATCGCCGGGGTGATCGACGTCGCGGCCCTCGCGGACTATGCCCGCACCCTCCCTTATGTGGCCTTTGTGGAAAATAATCTGTTCACCTGCTCCACCGACACCCAGGACTTGATCGCCCAAAAGGTCAAGGAGCTCAATTTAAACCGCATCGTCATCGCGGCCTGCACTCCCCGGACCCACGAGCCCCTGTTCCAGGACACCCTCCGGGAGGCCGGCCTCAACGGCTATCTCATCGAAATGGCCAACATCCGCAACCAGGGTTCCTGGGTGCATCAGAAATTTCAGGAAGCGGCCACGGACAAGGCCAAGGATCAGGTGCGCATGGCCGTGGCCAAGGTGGCCCGGAACTACCCTCTGGCCCGGCTGTCCGTGGAGGTGGTGCAGCAGGCCCTGGTCCTGGGCGGCGGGGCGGCCGGTTTGACCGCGGCCCTGGAACTGGCTGAGCGTGGATATAATACCTTCCTCCTGGAAAAGACCGACAAGCTGGGGGGCAACGCCTGGCACCTGATCCGCACCTGGAAAGGCGAAGAGATCCGGCCCATGCTGCACGACCTCATCGCCAAGGTGGAAAATCATCCCCGGATTCAGGTATGGAAGAATGCGACTCTCAAGTCCGTGGACGGGTCGGTGGGGAATTTCCGGAGCGACGTGGAGGTGGCGGGGGAAGTCAAATCCATCGCCTACGGCGTCGCGGTCCTGGCCACTGGCGCCCGGGAACGCAAGCCTGAGGAATACCTTTACGGCGAAGACTCCCGGGTGAAGACCCACCTGGAATTCGACGCTCTGCTCCGGGAACAGGCCGGGGAGTTGAAGAAAGCCAGAGGCGTGGCCTTTATCCAGTGCGTGGGCTCCCGGGAACCGGGACGCGTTTATTGCAGCCGGGTTTGCTGCACCCGCACGGTGGAAGCCGCCATCCGCTTAAAAGAGATTAACCCGGAGATGCCGGTGTACGTCCTTTATCGGGACCTGCGCACCTACGGCCTCCGGGAGGAGCTGTACACCAAGGCCCGGGAGCTGGGGGTTCTCTTCGTTAAGTACTATCCCAACCGGAAACCTCAAGTATCTCAGGCCGAAGATCGCGTCCTGGTGGAAGTTTTGGATCCCGTGCTGGACTTTCCCCTGAAGCTGAAAGTGGATTACCTAGTCCTGGCCAGCGGCATGGTCCCCAATGAGGTGACGGATGTCGTGGAACTGTTCAAGTGCGGCATGAACTCGGACGGCTTCCTCAACGAAGCCCACCCCAAGCTCAGGCCGGTGGACTCCACGGTGGACGGCCTTTTCCTGGCCGGTCTCAGCCATCATCCCAAGCCCCTGGAGGAAAGCGTTAGCCAGGCCAAGGCCGCGGTGACCCGGGCCGGCGTCATCCTGGCCCGGACCACCATGCAGCTGGACGCGATCAAGTCCGAAGTCACCGCGCTGTGCGACGGCTGCGGCCTGTGCGTGGACGTCTGTCCTTACCGGGCTCTGAAAATCGAAGAGTACCGGGACAATGGGCACTCCCGCCGCCACATCGCCAGCGACAAGGCCTTGTGCAAAGGCTGCGGCCTTTGTGAGGCCACCTGTCCCAAGGAGGGCATCACCGTGCACGGCTTCACCATGGAGCAGCTTCAGGCCCAGGTGGACGCGCTGGTGGAAGCCCTTTAGAGAATAGAAGGAGGATACTATGTCGGATGCCTTTGAACCTGTGGTGTTGGGGTTTCTCTGCAACTGGTGCGCCTATGCCGGGGCCGACCTGGCCGGCGTCTCCCGGCTGCAGTATCCCCCCAACCTGAGGGTGATTCGCGTGAACTGCACGGGCATGGTCCATCCCAGCCTGGTGGTGGACGCTCTCAGCCGGGGGGTTGACGGCGTCATGGTCATGGGGTGACACCCCGGAGACTGCCATTACCTGGAAGGTAATTACAAAGCCAAGTTTAGGACCGAAGCCATTCGGCTCGTGTTGGAAAGCGTAAATATCGACCCTGCCCGGTACTGCCTGGAGTGGGTCTCCTCTGCGGAAGCTCCCCGGTTTGCCGCGGTGGTGACGGAGTTCGTTAATAAAATCAAAGCTATGGGACCGAACCCCCGGCGTCCGATAAAGACGTCGGCAGCCCCGGAAGCCCAGGCCGCGGCCGCGGCTGGTTAAGGGGGAGGCGCCCATGAAGACCTTTTTCCATTTAGTGCAGGAAGTCCAGAAGCCGGGCCTCTGCCACCACTGCGGCGGGTGCGTCACCTTTTGCACCGCCATCAATTACGGGGCCCTGGAATTAGACGAAAATGGCCGCCCCCGGTACAAGGACCTGGAGAAGTGCATCGAGTGCGGCCTCTGCTACTCCATCTGTCCCGAGATCCACGAGCTGGAAGAGGAAACCAAGCGCATGGTCTCCTGGAGCGCGCCCATGGGCCGCATCCTGAGCACCGCGGTGACCCGGGCCACCGAGCCGGAAGTGTTGGCCCGGGGCACCGACGGCGGCGTGGTGACTGCATTGCTGCTGCATCTGCTGGATATCGGCCGCATCGACGGAGCCATCGTCAGCCGCAGGACCGGGGCTTTCACCCGCAGGCCCTGGCTGGCCATCACCCGGGATGAGATTCTGGAGGCCGCGGGCTTTCATTTCGACACCATGCACGGCATGACCCATTTTTCCAAGGTCTATTCCAGCATGGAATTCTGCACCTTCTCCCCCTCCATCATGGAGTTGGGGGAGGTCGCCAAAAAGCGGCTGAACCGGGTGGCCTTTGTGGGCACCCCGTGCCAGATCAACGCCCTGAAGCGCATGGAAGTACTGGGCATTGTGCCCTCCAGCGCCATCAGCCTGCACCTGGGGCTGTTCTGCACCGGCAACTTCCATTTCGGCCAGGAGCAACGCCAGCGTCTGATGGAGCTGGGGGATTTCAGTTGGGAAGACGTGCGGAAAGTGAACGTCAAGTCCGAGCTCCTGATTCATCTGAATTCCGGGGAAGTGCGCCAGATTCCTCTGAATAAGCTGGAGTTCATGAAGCGCTATGCCTGCCAATACTGCGACGATTATGCCGCGGAGTTCGCGGACCTCTCCTTCGGCGGCATCGGCGCCCCCGAAGGCTGGACCACGGTCATCGTCCGCTCCCCCCTGGGAAGGGCGGTCATGGCCGACGCCCAGGGTGTGGACCTGGAGCACGCCACTCCCACCGCGGCCAATCAGGCCCTGAACACAGTGATGGAGTGGTCTAACATCAAGAAAGACTTGGCCGCCCAGCGGCACCGGGAACTGGAGCGCCGGGCCGTGCAGGTGAAGGGTTAGGAGGTTGTTCATGCCGGTCAAAGTAGCTTCAGAATGGCTCAATTCCTGCTCCGGGTGTGAAGTCGCCATCCTCAACCTGGGGGAGACTCTCCTTGCGGTCCTGCCCCAGCTTGAGTTCGTGCACATCCCGGTGCTCATGGATCATAAATATTTCGGGCAGAAGGGCGACGGCGACCTCCACCACCTGGAGATTCCCAAGGCGGTGGTGGGCCTCATCAGCGGCAGCATCCGCACCCAGGAGCACCTGGAAGTGGCCCAGGCCATGAGGGAAAGCTGCGACCTGATCGTCGCCCTGGGGACCTGCGCCACCCACGGCGGCATCCCCTCTTTGATCAACCTTTACGAGTACGGGGACCTCATGGAGCGTTACTACCGCACCAGCGAGACCACCGACCCGCATCCTAACCCCGGGGACCAGGCGTTGCCGCCGATATTGGACCGCACCTATGCCCTGGATGAGAAGATCAAGGTGGATATCCGCCTCCAGGGCTGCCCGCCGCATCCGGACCTCATCGGCGAGGCCATTGTTGCGCTGTTGGAGGGCCGGGAACCCAAGCTGCCCATGAGAAGCGTGTGCGATAGCTGCCCCACCATCCGGGAGGGCAAGGGCAAACTCAAAAAACTCCAGCGTTTCACTCACAACGCCCATTACGACCCCGCCAAACCCATCAGCGAGATGCACTGTCTCCTGGAACAGGGGTTCCAATGCCTGGGCCCGGTGACCCGGATGGGCTGCGCCGGCTTAAACGGAGAAGCGCCCCAGTGCATCCGGGCCCGGGTCCCCTGCCAGGGCTGCTATGGGCCGGTGAAAACCGAAGGCAACCAGTTGTTGGATTATCTCAACGCCTTGGCCAGCAACCGCATCGATATCAACTCTCTGGCCGACAGAGCCACTCTCCTGGAATTCTCCGGGGCCCACGGCCGGTTGCAAAGGAATAAGGCCGCAGGCCGATAGGAAGGACATATGGCACAGACACAGACCATTGAAACCCCGGCGGACACGGCTTTTGCCCACGGCGCCGGAAACGGCAAACGGGTCATTAATATTCAGCCCATTACCCGCATAGAGGGGCACGCCCGCATCGCCATCCAACTGGATGAGGCCGGCAACGTAGCCGACACCCGGCTGAACGTGGTGGCCCTCCGGGGCTTTGAAAAATTCATCGAGGGACGCCCTGCCGAGGAGGTGCCCCGCATCGTCAACCGCATCTGCGGCATCTGCCCCTGGATGCACCACACCGCGTCCAACAAGGCGGTGGACGGCTGCTTCGGGGCTGAGGTTCCGCCCGCGGGTAAGAAGCTCCGGGAACTGATGCTGGTAATGGCCCAGATCAATGATAAAATCCTGCACTTCTTCTTCCTGGCCGCGCCGGACTTTGTCCTGGGCGCGGGGGCTGATTACGCGGTGAGAAACGTCCTGGGCGTGGTCCAGGCCGCGCCGGAATTGGCCGCGCAGGTGGTGAAAATGCGCCAGGCCGGACAGATGATGATCGAAAAGTTCGCGGGCAAGGTCATCCACCCGGTGGTGGTGGTGCCCGGGGGCTTCGCCAAGCCCATGACCGAGGCCGAACGCCAGGAACTCCTGGAGAAGAGCCGGGAGCAACTGGAATTCGCCAAATTTTGCATTAAATGGGCCAAGGAAAACGTCTTTGCCAACCTGGACGACGCCACCATCCGCCTGGGGGAGGTCACCACGGGATTTTTAGGCACCGTGGACCCCAGGGACGGGTCGTTGAACTTCTTCGAAGGGATGCTCCGGCTCATGAAGCCGGACGGCTCTTATAAGGACTTCAGCCACGTGGATTACGCCGATTACCTGGGCGAACACGTGGAAGACTGGTCTTATTCCAAGATGCCCTACGCCCGGGCTTGGGGCGAAGGGTTTTCCATGGACCTGGGCGCGCCCAAAGGCATCTACCGGGTGAACACCCTGGCCCGGCTGAACGTCTGCGATAAGATCAGCACGCCTTTGGCCCAGGCCGAGCTGGAGGAATTCCGCAACCGCTTTGGGCGGCCGGCCCAATCCACCATGCTCTACCATTGGGCCCGGCTCATTGAGCTGGTCTACGCCTGTGAGAAGGTCCTGGAGCTGCTCTCCGACCCGGAAATCACCGATCCCCTGGTGAGAAACCCGGTGGAGCCCAAGGCGGGCCGGGGAGTGGGTTGCGTGGAAGCCCCCCGGGGCACCCTGATTCACGACTATTCCACCGATGACAATGGTCTGATCACCCGGGCCAATATCATCGTGGGCACCACCCACAACGTGGCCCCCATGAACATGAGCATCCGCCAGGCCGCGGATAGCGTGATCAAGAACGGGGAGGTCAGCGAAGAGGCCCTGAACAAGGTGGAAATGGCGGTGCGCTGTTACGACCCATGACTGAGCTGCGCCACTCACCGCCTGGATGGCGGCCGCATCGTGGATATCCAAGTGTTTGACAATAAAGGTAAGTTGATTAACCAGCCATAACCGGTAGTAACTCAGCCTCCTTAATAACCCGGACAAGGGGTGGGGAAGGGAATCCCCACCCCGCTTTTTTTTCAGGCCATTTTATCTGCCCAACAGCCAGGCCACCCAGGTGAAGCTGAGGTTCGGCGGGAGTTCGGGGTGGTGGAAAGGTTTGATTAGCCGTTGCCTCAAGGACCAGCCCCGCTCTTGGTAACTTTTAAGCAACGGCTCCTCCTGATTATCTCTGAACCCCGAGAGCAAGACGCGGCCCGCAGGCGCGGCCAGGCGGTCAAGCTCCGGGACCTTGTCCAGCTGCACTTCCCAGGGGAGGTTGGCGGCCACCAGGGCAAAGGGACCCCGGAAGCACTCGGTGGAGCCTTGCACCACTTCCATGCTACCCAGATTATTGGCCCGGGCGTTCTCCCGGGTGATCCGTGCCGCTTCCAGGGAAAGATCCACCCCCACTACCTGAGGTACACCCAGGGCCGCGGCCGCCAGTCCCAGGACGCCGGTGCCGCAGCCCACGTCCAGCATACAGTTCACCCTTGCCGCGGCCAAAGCCTCCTGGAGCAGCTCCAGGCAGAGGCGGGTGGTGGGATGGCCCAGGGGGAAGGCCCCGCCGCTATGGAGCAGCAACAACCGCTCTCCCGGGGCCGCGGCATAAGGGTCTCCCTCACGGCAGAGCGCCAGATGGGGGGCAAGGCGGTATAAAAGAGTGGCCATGGAAACCTATTTTACCATTTCCCATTATTTTATGCGCCAGAGACTCGACATTCACGGAAAGGGGGCTAGTTAAAGAGATTAAAGTAATGTTGAAGAACTTTAAAAGAGCTTAAAAGACAAAATCAGTTACGCCATAATGTTGACGAAGACTTTTTGATATTGCCGCAGGCTTAGCAGTAATAAGGACTGTAAGATATTTTTTCGGCACACCCCCAGACTTATTGCGACCTCGAACCCTGAAAAGGACCGGGGCATTTTAACACACCGAATTTCTTTATGCTTTGCCCCCTCTTTGTCTTTACCGCTGTAAACAAAATTTTGTTGACTTTATGATAGGTTAATGGACAATTAAGGCTACTATAATAGGCGCGTTTTCTTCTTGGTAATGCCGTGCCCGTGATACCTGGATGGATTCCGGGGAAGACAGGCATTTGCCGCCCAAGAATTAATGAGAAGCCGTAATTCGGTTAATTTCCGCCAGTGCCGATACATATCCTGAGAGATGCCTGACAAGGCCGCTAAAAGGACATGGCAGCCTCCCCATCCTCCCCTGCTCGCTGTTGCCGGATTCTGGTCCTCTTGTTCTTTGCCCATTCCCAGGAGACAGAAAGGTATGGGGCTTTAAACCGGTCTGAGCTAAAGACCCGGCTGGAAAAAAATGATCACCGGCGCGCTGGCGGAGGCGCCGCTTTATCTTGGCGACACTACTTACAACCGGATTCGAAATTAGCTCAAGGTTTTATCGAGATCAAAATCAGGGATTCCCTGATACCAAAATCAAGTTCTCACCGATTGTGGAAAAGTTTGGTGGGAGATAAGTTAGCTTAAAATCGCAAGTCAATAGTTCCTGGAGGTCAAAATCAGGGATTCCCTGAGATGAAAATCAAGTTCTCACCGATTGTGGCGCTTCGATATTTGGGTTAAGTTGGGCCAAAATTTGAGGCAAAAGAAAATGGCGCATAACTTTTCACAGAAAAGAAATCAGGCCCCAACCTTTTGGGGGGAATAAAAATGTACGATGCGGATTTCGATATTGGCAAATTGTATTCTCCCGACGCCCAGCAAATCTTTGCCAACATCTATGACAATCTTCTGCTGACCGCGGGAGAAACCGGGATTAAAAGCGTGCTGGTCTGCGCCGCGGACCCCGGGGAAGGCGCCACGACAGTGGCCCTGGGGTTGGGCCTGGCCGCGGCCGCCAAGCAATCCCGCCCCATTCTCCTTATTGATGGAAATTTCTACGATCCTTGTATCTGCCAGGCCTTAAGGCTGTCAGATCTTTATGGGTTTGGAGAGATGGTCTCCGGCAGAGTGGAGTCTCACCAGGCGGTGATCCAAAAGTCCACCCCCGGCCTGCACGCCATGGGGCCTGGGATCATGCCCCCCAATCATGTGGCGGATCTGGAGCCCCCCAAATTTAGAAGCCTGATAAAACGGCTGACCGAGGATTATGCCTTGGTGATTGTGGACGGACCTCCGGTTAATATGCACCCCGAATCGGTGCTCTATAGTTCCCAGGTGGATCAGGCGCTATTGGTGGTTTATTCCGGGGTGACTCGGGTTCCCGTTATTTCTAAGGCCATTTCCAAGTTGATGGCCGGCAACTGCAAGAAGGTTGACATTTTGCTCAACCGCAGGATTTTTCCAATTCCAGGATGGATCTACAACAGGTTATGAAAACGAACCCCGAAATCGCAATCTTGTTGGTAGGCGGAACCGCCAACTTCAACGGCTTTTCCATCTCCCCGTCCCCAAAGGCGTTGCTGCCCATCGCTAACCGGCCTCTTTACTACTATCTCGAGAAGGCCCTGGCCGCGGTGGAGGTCAAGAAGATCATTTTTTGCGTCAAGCCGGAAATAGGGGAATTGGTGAGGGCGCGTTTATCGGCTCATTTCCAGGAAATGGAATATCTGGTGCGGGAAACCTCCCTGGGCAGCGCCGGCACCTTGCGGGAAATACAGAGCAGCCTGAATGGAGGACCCTTCTGGCGGTCCGCGCTGCGCACCTTCGCTGATAATCCTTTTTTGCTAATCAAAACCACCTTGCAAGGAATGTTGCGGTTTCTCTTCGACCCCGGCGGCGCCAAGTATCTCAAACTTTTCCAGGGAGAATCGGACCAGATTCAGTTTTACGCGTATGTGGTCAATCACGGTTATCTGAAGACCATCTTGGTGTTGTTTAAAGAAAAGCCGCTGATGTTCTGGGCCAACCTGGTTCCCGCGGTCCTGCTCCTGGGGTACTATCTCCTGGCCGTCATCGGCCTGTTCCGCAACCCACCGGACAGGGCCGCGCTGGGGGCCTTAATCGGCGTGGCTCTTTATTTCCTGGTGATCTCCGCCGGGCCCGCGGACGGGCCGCGCTTCCGCTTAACCATTGTCCCCATCATCTGCCTGCTGGCCGGTCCCGGCTGGGTTTGGCTCTGCCGGCGGCTTCATAGCCAGGGCTGAGCTTAATCCGCTTTAAATCCGCCCCAACGATTGACATCTCCTCGCGGCTGTGGCATCCTGAAAACAGGAAAATTCACCGCGGGAGGCCCCGGCCCTTGAGGCCCCATTCCCCGATAATCCTTCAGCCCGAGCGGCCCGGCAGCCTTGACCGGAAGACCTCTCGGGCTTTTTTGTGGCCTATTTCCTTTGTCTTTTCCCTGACTTACTCCTATTCATCGACAGATAACTTATCGTAATTATTATTTATTATTATTTTTTTACGGAAAACGGAAAACAGAAAACGGCCTTAAGGGGGGGCTATGCGGATTTTGGCCATCGCCAACCAGAAGGGGGGGAGCGGCAAAACCACCACCAGCGTCAATCTGGCCGCGGCCCTGGGGGAAAAGGACCGCCGCGTGTTGCTCGTTGACCTTGACCCGCAACATTCCGCCACCGCCTGGTACGGCGTTAAAAACGCCGGTAAGGGCGTGCTGGGGCTCTTCGTGGACGGCGGCAAGGTGCTGGATTTTATCCAGGAAACCGGGGCTCCCGGGGTGGACCTGGTTCCTTCCTCCGCCTGGCTGGTAGGGGTGGAGAAGATCCTGGCCGGGGAAGTGGGCGCGGAAACCATTCTCCGGCGCCATTTGGAGGGCCTGCCCAAAGGACGCTGGGACTATGTGCTCCTGGACTGCCCGCCCACCTTAGGGGTCCTCACCGTCAACGCCCTGGCCGCGGCCCGGGAGCTGCTGGTGCCGGTGGAGGCTCACGTCATGGCCTTAAGCGGCCTGGCCCAGCTCCTGCATACCGTGGAGGTGGTAAAGGAGCGCCTTAACCCGAAGCTGGCGATTTCCGGCATCCTGGCCTGCCGGGTGGACGCCCGCACCCGCCACGCCCGGGAGGTGGTGGAGCGGCTCCGGGAACGCTCGGGTAATCTGGTGTATAAGACGGTGATCCGGGAAAACATCCGTCTGGCCGAATGCCCCTCATTCGGCCAGCCCATCACCCAGTACGACCCCCGGAGCGCCGGGGCCGCGGATTACCGGGCCCTGGCCGCGGAGGTGATCCGGCAAGAAGGGAGAAAATAAGATGGCAAAGCGTCCCACCATCGGGGAGAACCCCCTGGATGCGGTAGTGGCGGAAACCCACCTGGACTCGGTGGTCCCCCCTGCGGGCAAGCATCCGGATGAGCCGTCGCCGGAAATCCAGAAACGCCTGGCTCTGCTGGAGGCTGAAGTTAAGGCCCTCAAAGCCGAAATATCTCTGCTCCGGGGCCAGATCACGGAACTGCAGATGCGCCTGCCTCCGCCGGAACCCCGCTGGGTAAGCCGCCTCCGGGAGAAGCTGGCGGGGAAGTAAGGGTATTGGGGTAGAGGAAGGCCGATAGGCAGGGATACCTGCCCCCTGATCCCCTCTGCCTCTTTCGCCTAAATTCATTGTAGAGTTATGAAAGTCCTCCCCCTCAAAATTTCTTCTACATACTTCAGTTAAAGCCCCCCCGGTTCGATAAGGTTGTTAGAGTCTTTGACCCTGGGAGAAGAGCGGCCCGCGGCTTGACTCTGAGGCGGCAGCACCCGGTAAAGTTAAAATTCTCCCCGCGCTTCTGCTGCAACACAGGCGATGCCGACCGCCGCCCGGTTAGGAAGCTGAGGCTCCCACTTGGTTTTGCCAGGAATTTTATTAGCAATTAAAGATTGATACGGCAGGGAGAATTTTGACGACCGATATTGCCTCTCCGTTGTTGGGCGCATTGCAGCGGGCCATGAACGATGACCCGTCCTTTCCGGCGTTTACCGCCAATATTGAGGAGCTGCTGGCCATCCAGGAAAACCCTTACAAGACGGTGAACGCCGTCTCGTCCATCATTCTCCGGGACCTTTCCCTCACCACCCAAATCCTGAAAATCGTCAACTCCATTTTTTACCAGACCTATCAGCGCCAGGTCCATACCGTCTCCAGCGCGGTAATGGTTCTGGGCTTTGACCGCCTGCGGGATCTGGCCGTGGGGCTGCGGCTATTTGAGCATTTCCAGCAATGCGCCCACCTGTCCCACGTCAAGCATTTGATCGTGCTTTCTTTCCTTACCGCCATCCAGGCCCAGGAGCTGGTCAACGAAGACCCCCAAATCAAGGCGGAAGAGGTCTTTATCACCGGCTTGCTGTTCAACATCGGCGAATTGATCGTGGCCTATTATCTGCCCCGGGAATACCAGCGGATTCTCGACCTTGCTGACAAAGGAGAAGCCAAGTCCACTGCGGCCCAGAAAGTGCTGAAGGCCTCCACGGAGGATATGGGCCTGGCGATTCTCAAGGATTGGAACCTGCCGGACAGCATGATCAAGCGGCTTTCCTTTCTCCACCACGGCAGCAGTTCCACCGCCGGCACGGAGGGCCGCCTGCGGAAGATGATCAAGGGGGCCTTTGACCTCTCCAAGAATTTGCTGGCCCCTGATATCGAGCCGGAAGAGCGCCAGCAAAAAGAAGAAAAGGTCTGCAAAAACTTGGGGCTTAATCCCCAAAACCTGGGCAAGTCTTTAACGGAAAGCAAGAAACGCCTCCACGAGATGGCCCAAGTCCTGTCCATCGATCTCCGGGAAATGGAGATCTCCGACGCCATCAGGCCCAAGGACGTGCGGGAACACAAGGCCGAGGCCGCGGCCGCCGCGGCGGCAAGCAAGGACAAAGCCGTCGCAGCCGCGGAGGCAGGCAAAGAGGCAGCCGCAGAAGCAGAGGCAGGCGCGGCACCGTCCGCCGCTGCCGCGGCCGCCAAAAGCCAGGGACCCCCGGTTTCCTCGAAAACCAAGACGGCCGAGACTGAGCCCCAACCCGCGGCCGGGGTATCCGAGGATTTAAAAAGGCTCCAGTTCCTCTACCAGGTGGTGGAAGAAGTCAACCAGGCCCTGGTGTCCCAGGCGCCCATCAATCAGCTCCTCTTAATGATTCTGGAGGGCATCTTCCGGGGCATCCGCTTTGACCGGGTCATTTTTTGCCTGGTAAATCCCCAGCGCACCTTTATTACCGGCCGTTTCGGCCTGGGGGAGGGGGTGGAGGAATTGCTGCCGGTGCTGCATCTGCCCCTCAAAGCCAATGATAATGCCTTCGCCCGGGCCCTGGGGGAGCGCCAGGAATATCTGGTAAATCCCCATAACAATCGGGGCGACCGCTCTTTGATGGAAGAAAACTTCTGGCAGGTAAGCGGCAGCCATAGTTTCCTGGTGGTGCCTCTCCACGTGGACCAGATACCCATCGGCGCGTTCTTCGTGGACCGGCTTGACCCCAACCTGCCCATCAGCGAGGAAGACCGGCGGCGGCTGCGGATTTTCCGGGACTTGACGATTATTAGCTTGCAATTGACTAAAAAATCAAAGCTTTTTGAATAAATAATGCCCCTTTGGAGGCTATGCCCAAGGCTGGCGGCCTTAATGAGGCAGTTTTTCTGCCACCTCTAGCCGCACCCCTCGAATCTCCTTTCCACCCGTAAAACAATCCGTGGTATCCGGTGTATAAGAACATTGTTCCTGTAGGAATCAGTATGAGTCCCGATTAGAGAAGGAAACGCCCCCGCTCTTAATTTGACCTTCAGGTTGACCAGAAATCCAGGGAAGATATAATGCACCAAGAGAACTTGGACTTATCCGGCAGTTAATCAACTCTCGGCATAAATTTAGTAATAAAGGTTCAGGGTCCCCAACCGACAACAACGCCAATCACCTTTCCCCATCCCAAGCGCCTGTAGCTCAGGGGACAGAGCAACGGACTTCTAATCCGTGGGTCGGAGGTTCGAATCCTCCCAGGCGCGCCAAATGCTTCATTCCATTTCTCTCAGCCATAATTGGATGCGCTGATCGATCTTGTCCCGAATCTCCCTGAATTTCTGTAACTTCTGAGTGTCGGAGCCGTTGCCGCCTACCGGGTCTTCGAAGGGCCAATACATTCTGAGCAGGACCCCGGGGAAGGCGATGGGACAGTCTTTCTCAGCTTTTTCACATACGGTGATTAAATAGGTGAAGACAACTCTTCCCAGGTACTCCTTGACGCTCTTGGCATGTTGTTCTCGGAGGTCCAGACCCACTTCACTCATCACTTGCCGGGTGAACGGATGGATCTCCTGGGGGTCGAACCCGGCGCTGTACACCTCGAACTGGTCTCCGGCATACTTTTTCAGAAAGGCTTCCGCCATTTGACTGCGGGCGCTGTTTTTGGTGCAGAGAATCAAAACCCGGGGTTTTTCCATAATCAGTTTTCCTTATACTACCTTTTAATTTCTTTTCTATCGAGCTTCAGCCGGATGCAGGGTTTCGGGGGCCTCCTGGAGCTGGCCGTAGTAGCGGATGGCGCTCTCGCCGATGAGGCGGGATACGGCCACCCCGGCCATACCGCCTGTAACCATAGAGGCCAGGGGATGGAACCCCAGGGCGTCCGCCAGGTAGGGGGCGCCCACAGCCAGGCCGGTGCCGGCCACCACCGCCGCCATCTCCGGGACCCGGGCCTGATCATCAATATCGTGGCCGTAAAGCAGGGCTATCTCCAGAATGAGATACAGGTGCATGCGCACCAGTGCGGAGGTCCCACCCACAAAGCCCAGAACCTTCACCGCCTGTCCCACGACGGGAATCATGCTGGGCAGGTCGAGAATCAATCCTCCCAAAAAGGAGAGCTTCATCTGATCCTCAATGAGCCGCCGGGCCCGCTGTTCTAGCGACTCCTCCGGGAAGCAGGCGTTGATGTTGGCCACTACCTTGCGGATGCGGTCTTTGCGCAACCGCAGGAAAAAATAGAAGAAATCATCGGTCAGGCGGGTTTGCAACTCACAAGCGTCAGGTTCTGGGGACATGGCTAAGCCCCTTCTCTATTTTTCTTCCTGCAAAACTCCCACTTTATCCAGTGCTTCCCAGGGAAGGTTTAAATCCCGTCGGCCCACGTGGCCGTAGGCCGCCAATTTTTGGTAAAACTTCCCCTTATTGAGGGCCGGCAAGTGGCGTAAATTGAACTGTTTCAGAATTCCTGCCAGGCGAAAGTCGAAGTGTCTTTCCACGAGCGCGGCCAGGTCGTCATCCGCAAGTTTGCCGGTGCCGAAGGTCTCCACCTGCACGCTCACCGGCCGGGAAAAGCCCAGGGAATAGCTGAGCTGCACTTCGCACTCCTCCGCCAAACCCGCGGCCACCACATTTTTGGCAGCGTAGCGGGCGGCATAAACCCCAACCCGGTCGATGCGCAGGGGGTCTTTGCCGCTTAGGGCGTTAGCGGTCTGCCGGGCGTAATCCCCGTAAGTGTCCACGTCGTTTTTGCGGCCGGTGAGTCCCGAGTGCACCGCGGGGCCGCCCACCATGAGATTTTCAATGGGATTGATGGAGACGAGGGTCTTTTCATCCGGCCGGATGGCTTCCTCGGCGAACGCGGGCCGGATGACGGCCTCCAGCATATCCTCATGCACTTTCTGGGGACTCAACTGGTAGGCGACGGCCTTGGAGCCGCTCACCACCAGGGTGAGGCTGTGAATGCGGTGGGGCTGCCGGTTCCGGTATTCCACCCCCACCTGCACTTTGGCGTCCGGGGAGAGATAAGGCAGCGTTTTGTCTTTCTGGACCTGGATAATCCGGCGGGAAAGTTTATGGGCCAGATAAATGGGCAGCGGCATCAGCACTTCCGTCTGGCGGCAGGCAAATCCGAACATGGTGGCCTGTTGCCGCACCGGGATTCTCTCAATCTCTTCATCGGTCAGCTTGCCTTCGTTGAAATATAGATCCGCCGCGGGGGGATATTCCTGGAAGCTGGTGAGGACGCTGCAGGTCTGGGGATCGAAATCAGGACGCCGGTACCCCAGCCCGCTGATAACCTTCCGGGCCAGCGTGGGAATGTCTGCTTTTACTTCCGAGGCGAAACGCGCGGCAATGAAAAGAATGGAAGTGGACACCGCGCATTCGGCCCGCACCCGGGCATAAGGGTCCTGGGCCAGGAAATGGTCGATAATCGCGTCACTGATCTGATCGCAGATTTTATCAGGATGTCCATCGGTGACGGATTCGGAGGTGAACATGAAATCTTTTTTCATGAGACGACTCCTAATGGAGACAAAATCACGGCGGGCATTACGGTCTCCGGGAGACGGTATCCGTGGATTCCAAAATTTCCGGGTTTTCTAACTGATAGGCTCTTGACGGAGTTTTGGTAGCCTCGTTCACCACCAACGGCAACAGCGCGGTGCCGCCGATAACCAGGCCATCCAGCAGGCTAACCGGGGTGAGACCGAGAATGTTTCTGAATCCGGGAAGGAACATGGCCGCAATTTGCATCAACAACGATCCTCCCAGGGCCCAGCGCAAATATTTATTGGGCGGCAACTTACCGGGACTGAAAATACTGTGGGTTTCTGAACGGCAACTGACCGCGTGCAGCAGTTGGCCGGTGGTGAGGCTGTGGAAGGCCAGGGTGCTGGCCGCCGCGCCCATGCCGTAACGCATGATGCCGTAGCCATAAGCGCCCATGGCTCCTGCGGAGAGGACCGAGGCCTCAAAGCTCATTCTCTTGTAATCGTCAGTGGAAAAGATCGGCTGTTGGGGGTCCCGGGGGGGACGCTCCAAAATATCCGGCTCCGGCGCTTCCATGGCCAGGGCCAGTCCCGGGAAAATGTCGGAAATCAGGTTGATCCATAAAAGCTGCATGGCCGTCAGGGGCGATCCCAGGCCCACGGCCAGGGCCCCGAAGGTCAGGAGAAGTTCGCTGAAGTTGGTGGCCAGAAAGAAATGCACCGATTTGCGGATATTGAGATAGATGGTGCGGCCATCCCGAATGGCGATGATCAGGGTGTCCAGGTTATCTTCTTCCAGGACCACGTCGGCCACTTCCCGGGCGATGTCCGTGCCGGTATGGCCCATGGCTATACCTACGTCCGCGGCCTTGAGCGCCGGTCCGTCATTGATGCCGTCGCCGGTCATGGCGATGACCTTGCCGCCCTTTTGGAGAACCTGGACGATTTGCAGTTTATGGGCGGGGCTGACCCGGGAGAATACCTGCACCCGGTTCGCCAGGGCTTGTAGGGTTTCAGGCGCGATATCCGCCAGGTGGGTGGAATCGAGGATTTCCAGGGAAGCTCCCTGGCTCAGGTTCAGCTCCTTGCCGATGGCATAGGCGGTGGGGCTCTGGTCTCCAGTGATCATCATGGTTTTGATGCCTGCGCGATGGAACGCGGCCAGGGCCTCCTTGACCCCCTCCCGCACCGGGTCGGCCATACCGATCATTCCCAGCCACACCAAATCTTCGGGCAAGTCGCTGTTTTGAATATGTTTCCTTTCCGCGTAAGCCAGTCCCAGAACTCTTTGGGCTTCCCCAGCCATGTGCGCGTTTTGGGCCTCGATTTCCAGCCTATCTTCTTCTTTCAGGCGGAGCTTCCGGCCGTCCCGCAGGTGCCGGTCGCACATGGCCAGGACCTCCAGGGGACTGCCTTTGATCGCCAGGAACTTGCCCCTAAGGGGATGCTCATGAAAAGAGCCCATGAAAGGCCGGTCTTCGGAGCGGTAGTTAAACTTTTCCAGGGGGTAACCTTGCCTTAAAGCCCTGACGTCGATTCCGGCCTTAATGGCCAAGTCCACCATCGCGGCTTCCGTGGGGGTGCCCCGGAGAGAATATTGTCCTTCCTGACAATAGACCTTTGTTTCATTGCATAAAACGGCGACTTCCAGAAGGCGTTCCAATTCTTTGTGGTCAGACAGAGACACGGGACCTTCCAGCGACCAGAATTGCCCGGCAGCCACCTTAAGGACCTTCATGCCGGAAAAAATCTCCACCACGGACATCTGGTTATGGGTAATGGTGCCGGTCTTATCCAGGCAGACGACTTCCACCGCGCCCAGGGTTTCCACTGCGTTCAGCCGTCGGATGAGGACGTGGTGGCGCTTCATGTCCCGGACTCCCAAGACCAGGGTGGTGGTGGCTGCCGCGGGCAGTCCTTCGGGCACCGCGGCTGCGGCCAGGCAGATGGAATTCCGCAGCATTTCCAGCCAGGAAAGGCCCCGCCAAAGCCCCAGGAGAAAGACCCCGCCGCAAATACCGGCGCATATCAGCACCAGGCGATCTCCTACTTCGCCCAGTTGCCGCTCCAGCGGCGTCTCCGGCGCGCTGGCCTCCCCGGCCAGGCTTTGAATGACGCCGATCTCGGTGAAACTGCCGGTGGCCACCACCACTGCCAGCCCCTCGCCGCCGGTGACCAGGGTCCCCATAAAGACCATGTTGACCCGGTCTCCCAATGGGATGTTCTCATCCTGCAAGGCCTGATCGGTCTTGACCACCGGCATGCTTTCCCCGGTCAAAGCGGATTCGTCCACGGAGAGATGGCGGGCCTCCAGCAGGCGGGCATCCGCGGCTATGTAGCTACCCGGGCGAAGCACCAAAAGATCGCCTAAGGTTACTCCTTCGGAAGAGACTTCCCGGGTTTTCCCGTCCCGGAGAACCAGGGCCTGGGGCTGCACCAGGGTTTGCAGGGAGCGGATGGTCTTTTCGGCCTCGCTTTCGGTCTTGTAGCCGATGAAGGCATTGGCCACCACTACGCCGGCAATCAAGACTGCGTCAATCAAGCCGCCGGTAACCACAGACAGGCCGGCGGCCGCGCCCAAGAGGGCCACGGGCAGGGAGTTGAACTGGCCCGCGAAGATTTCCCAGGCGGAACGGGGCTGGGATTCGGGCAGGACGTTGGCTCCGAACCTGGCCAAGTTTTTTCGGGCCGCATCAGAGGAAAGCCCGGAGTCTTTAGAGGTCTGATATCTGGCCAGCGCCTCATCCATTTCCAGGAGATGCCAGGGCTCTTGGGGTTGGGCCTCGGAGCCGTAAAAATAATTCCTGATGGTATCCAGAGGCGAGGTCCAATCCGGAGTTACGGATGTACCTTCGGCTTCGCCAGAGGGAGCGGGGAGGGTCCCGTTATGCAGGTGGCGCTGGTGTTCCCGGACAATCCCGGCGATCAGGGACTCGATGGTCTGGGGAGTGTTGCCGGAATTGAAGCAGACCAGGACGTTCCCCGTCAGCGCGGACGCGGAGACCTGGGAAATCTCCAGATTCCGGGCCAGCCTGAATTCCAGCAGCCTTTTTAGCGGTTCCGAGCGGTAAAGCCCTTCCACCCGAAACCTGGCCCTCCCGGGCACAGTGGTATGGATCGCCTGCACCATGGCGTCTTGTTAGTCCATCGAACTTGGAAAGTTACGGGAAGGAATCGTCTTCCTTTCCGCAACCGGCTTACTTTACGCCTTAGTCCCTTTTTTTTCCCCCGGAGCTGCGGGGGCTGCTTTCTCTTCGGCAGGAGCACCGGCTTCCGCCCGGGGCTTGGGCAAAGCGGCGCAGGCCACGTCCTTGATGCCTTCCACCGTGGCCACCAGGACCTCGCAGATGGATTTCACTGCGGTCTTTCCCAGGCTGCCCGCGGCTTCTAGCGCGCCGCCCACTGCGGCGTTGGCCGCCGCGCCCACGTTGCTTCCCACCTGGCCCGCGGCCTCCATCACCCCCGTCACCACCCCGGTGGCCACGGTGGCCACGTCGCTGCCCACTTCCACCGCGCCTTTGACCGCACCCTTGGCCAGTTGGGACGCGGCCTGGGTGACATCGCCGCCCACGTCGGAAACGCCCAGGATGATACCCTTGGCCACGCTTTTAGTGCCCGTGATCAAGCCGGTCCCCACTTCCTGGGTGGCGCCGATTACTCCTTTAAATATGTCTTTGCTCACGTTGATGGTTTCATTGGCCACCGAGCCCGTGGCCTGGAGCGCGTCGGTAACCGTGTTTCTTGCCAGGCTGACAATCTGCGTTTCAATTTCCTGAAGCCCCTTCAGGCTGCCGACCACCCCCTCTTTTACGGTGGCGCCGGCTTCTCCCAGCATTTCCCCCACCCCGGCGGGTTTCTTGGTCTCTTCCGGTGACATGGTGTTGTCCTCCATCGATTCTTGTTGGTTGTTATTTATAATCTTGGAAAAGTTTCCAAGTTCCAGGGCCAAAAACATTTAGACGGACACTGCCCGCTTTAACTTCTTTTCACTATTAACTGCTGCGCCGACGGCTCAAAGGTGTTTGCTCAGCCATCTGGCCAAGCTGAAGGTGTCAATCTCCGGAAAGAGATGAGAGAAAGTCGCTTTCAACGCGAGGAGGGAACTAAGCGAGAATAATGCGTGTTTATCATAGAGAACCAGCACTTCCCCCCGATCGGCATCCGGTTCCACCTGGTGAATACCTTGGATGGCGGAAAACCGGGCTTTAAATTCCTTGGCGAAATCTTCGTCGCCCTGCAGCCTGGCCACGGCCAGATTGATTTCCCCGGGCTGGGAGTGGACGACCTCAATGCCTTCGAATCCCATAATTTTCCCTTTTTAAACGTGATCCTTGCGATCAGGAGTCTTATTAATGGAGCTTACTATAACCACTTGCAGCCTGGTCCTCCAATATAGAAACGTCGATATATATCGCCATTGGAAATAGTAAAATTAACCAATTTTTAACAACTGCCCAATTAATCCATAACGATGCATGGCGATAATTCAGTTAAAACAATATTGAAGAGGATAGGCCTTATGAAAATAGTTTCTTCATACGTCCATGCCCTGGAAGGCAGGCTGCGCATTAAAATCCCGGAGGTAAAGGGAGCGCCGTCTCGGGCCAGGGAGGTGGAGAGCCATCTGCAACTGCTGACGGGTCTGGAAGAGGTTTCGGCCAACCCCGTTACCGGCAACGTCTTGATTCTTTATGATCCCTCTTTACTCAGAGAGGCTCAGATCATCTCCACCCTCCAGGATGATCTGGGTTACCTGGAAGAAGCGACTCCCAGGAGCAAAGGAGACGGCATGGTGGAAACACTGACCACCGTCGTGGCCTCCTCTCTCATGGAAGTGGCTTTGACTCGCCTGGTAACCGCCTTAATTTAAAGGACGGAGGGCCCAAAAATGGCCTGGGGTGCAGTTCATAATGTGGCCAACATCTTTTTCGAAGAGCCGCGGGCTCTGAATGGGCCAGACCATCCTTTCCGTGATTGGAGGCGCTATGTTAAGCTGTATTGTCTGCCTGATCGTCGGCGTCGTTGCCGGGGTTCTTTTATCCGCCTGGAAACAGCACTCGGACTGCAAGTTTTGCAGCATGGAAGAGAAGTGTGAGGATTTTTATTAATTAGCGACAGCCAACCCAGCCTTTCCTTTCTCTTTTAAATCTCCCCCTTTAACCCCTTGGGTAATGGGACTTGACGCCGTTTCCGGTTCCCTCCCCTCAAACCATCCCCGATTAAGCATCACCAGGCTGCTGAACCCGAACCAGAAATAGTCATGCCAGGCCGGAAAGGTCGTTTTTTCCGCGGCCAGGAGGCCCCGCACTCCGAAAAATAAAAGGGCCAGGGGCAGCAGCAGTTTTAGGTCCAGGCCGCCGGTGATTCTGCCCACTTCAGCATTAAGGGCTTGCACGCCCGCGATCAGGCTCCCGCCGGGATTGGCGCCGGAATCCGGATCTGCGGCCATGGAGGTCAGCCAGCTCATCAGGCTCAGGGCCGTAATTTCCGGAGAAAATTCCGCCAGAACTTCGGCCAGCGGTTCCAGGCTTTCCGCCGCCAACGTCGCCAGGTCGAAGAGAACGAGAACGCTGCCGGTAAGGGGATTGGCCTCCACCTGTTGGATGCCTGGAACCGCAGCCAGTTTTTCCTGGGCCTTCCGAGCCAGCCCGGGGTTGCCCTTGACCTTGGCTACCTTGAGACGGACCCGCCCCGGCAGGGCATGAGCGATCTTGATGGCCTCAGTCACCGATAAGCTCCTAAGCGAGCTTTAGCCAGCGGGCTTAGATTCCTTTTTGACGGCGGCAGCCGCCACGTCCGCCGATCTTTCCGCCTTACATTCAGCCATCAAGTCGCTAATCTGCTCCCCGGCTTCGGCGGCGTATTCTTTAACCGTGTCGGCCAGGGCCAGGTAGCCTTTGATCAGGGTCTTGGCCAGGGGCCGGGAGACCGCGGCCACCGCCGGGAGGACAATGGGCGCAGCCAGGGCCACTCCCAAAACGACCAGGATACTGGGGACCGCCCCTTTGAGGCCGTCATCCAACAGGGCCATATTCATTCCCCCTTTGCAGAATTGGGAAATTCCCGATTAACGGGTGCAGGTTTATACGAATTTAAAATAATTATTTTTTCCACCCCGGTCCATGACAATTACCGTCCCGGGACCCGAAAGATTAATAATTAACGAAAAATTAACAAAACCTGCAATCTTTCCTAACCGATATATGTCAGCATCTGACTTATGGAGTATCAAGCCCAACTTTTCAATTCTTTTTGGCAGGGGATGGTGAAGCTGTTTATTCTCCACCAGACCGGTCAGGGGCCGGTTTATGGCGTCAGGTTGAAAAAAATTCTACGCGACCGGGGTTACGATATCAGCCCCGGCAGCCTCTACCCTATGCTCCACTCCATGGAGAAGGCCAACCTCCTGCACAGCCGCCTGAAAGTCTTCAAAGGGCGGGTCCGCAAATACTATAGCCTTACCCCCACTGGATATTCCTGTTTGCAAGAATTACGGCAAACCTTCGCCGGACTCGCCCAGGAGATTCTTTCCGGAAATAGCGCCGCCGCAGGTAAAAACCTGGTCAATGATGGTCTGAAGTGATTCAGCCCGGAAATGCCGCGTAATTCCCCTCTCGTTAGAAGAAAAAAGCTTTTTTCCGTCAACCTCTTGCCGGGAGGATTTCGTCCCGGCAAGTGATTTCGCTTCTCGAAGTAAAAATAAAGAAAAAATAACGAGATTCAAACAAGTTCTAAATAATCATTTGTTATTTGTATAAGTTAAAAAATAAATAAAAAATAACAATAATTAAATATAATCCAAATAATTAATTGTTATATACGTTATTAATAATTAGGTAAAAAATGCTGTCGGCAACCTAATAAAGGATAAGGACGGGGAAATGGAGGATTTCAGTCTTTCTAATGGGGTTCTGGGGGATATTCTCAAGTTTGCCAAGCCCTTCGGGCATAACGAGAATGTCAGGAAGTTAAATCTGGGGTTCGGCTTTATTTATTATGGCGTGGTCCGGGCCCTCCGGCCCAAACATGCCCTGGTTATAGGCTCGGGCTATGGCTTTAGCGTGGTCTGCCTGGCCCTGGGACTGAAAGACAACCGCAAGGGGCGGCTGACTTTCATTGATCCCGCGTACTCGTTTTTGAAGGACGGCCCCCTGGCCACCATCGGCGGGCGGGGCATGTGGAATGATGAAGAGAAGGTAAAGAACCATTTTCAACGCTTCCAAGTGGAAAACATCGTCACCCATTACAAGATGCGAAGCGATGAATTCTTTCCCACTTATCATAATCTCAATTTGCCCCCCATCGACCTCGCCTTTATTGACGGCAGCCATGCCTATAAAGACGTCAAATACGACTTCATCCAGATTTTAGGAAGATCTAAAAAGAATACTTACATTTTTTTGCACGATACCAACATCTATGTCCGGGAGCTGATTAAACACGCCGGGGTCAAGAAGTGGCTGAAATTCATCAAAAGTAGGGAAGAGGCTTTCGAGGTGATTAATTTTCCCTTTTCTTCGGGGGTGGCCCTGGTCAGAGTCATTAATCCCGATGTCTGGAGGGAGCTCCATTGATTTGGGCCATCCTGGCTTTGCCTTTGGTCCTTTTGAGCGGCTATCTATACTGGCGCTACATCTGGTTTTTTCGCAATCCCGAGCGGCAGCCGCCGGCAGGGGAAAACATCGTCAGCCCCGCGGACGGCACTGTCGTTTATGTCACTTTGGCCAAGCCCGGGGAAGAAGTGATCAGTATTAAGCAGGGAGTGCGAGCCAAGGTGGAAGATATTTTGCGGGAGGACCTGGAGAGGGACAAGGTGCATATCGGCATCTTCATGAGCCCCTTCAATGTCCACTACAACCGCGTTCCTTTATCCGGCCGGGTGGAATTCATCAAGCACCACCCCGCCATCCTTAAAAATTACCATATGGGCCCCATGCATTGGCGTACCCTATTAAGCCGGCATCCCCTTTATCGGAATTCCCTTCATATCATGGAGAACGAGAGAACGGTGACCAAGGTGAAGGGAGAATTTCAGGGGGAACCCCTTCCTTACTACGTCATCCAGATTGCCGGCAAGAGCGTCAAGGGCATCGACAGCTACACCCGGGCCGGGGCCGCGGTCAAAAAAGGCGCGGTCTTCGGGATGATCCGCATCGGTTCCCAGGTGGATCTGGTGATGACCTATAAGCCGGAGATGAATATCTTGGCCCAGCCCGGTGACCGGGTGCGGGCCGGGGAAACCATTTTAATTTCATAAAGGAGGTGAGTTATGAAGATCGACGGCCACGTCCATTCGAAATATTCCAAACGGCCGCATTTCTGGGTCCTGCAGAAGTTGGGCTGCCATGAATGCTATACCGAACCCGCGGCGATTTACCAAATTGCCAAGAAAAGAGGCATGTCCCGGGTAACCATCACCGACCATAATACCATTGAAGGGGCCCTGGAGATCGCCCACCTGCCGGATACTTTCATCAGCGAGGAGATCACCGCCTACTTCCCGGAGGATCAATGCAAGGTCCATGTCTTGGCCTACAATATCGATGAGAGGCAGCACGCCGACATCCAAAAGGCCCGGGAAAATATCTTCGATTTGGTCAGTTATCTGCATGGCGAAGAAATCACCCACAGCCTGGCGCATCCCCTCTGGTCGGTCAACAACCGGTTAACCCTGGATCATTTTGAACAGATGTTGCTGCTCTTTAAGAATTTCGAGTTAAACGGGGCCAGGGAATCGCAGATAAATGATTTCCTGAAAGCGGTGTTATCTGTTCTATCCCGGAAAGATATCGAATTTCTTATGGAAAAACATAACATTATCCCCTTGTCTCCGGATCCCTGGAAGAAAAATTTGACCGGGGGTTCGGATGATCATAGCTCTTTAAACATCGGCTTGACGTATACCCAGGTAAAAGGGGCTCGCAATTTGGCCGCGTTTTTCCAGGGGCTCAATCGAGGAAGGGCGGAAGCCTGCGGCCAGGCTTCTTCGCCGTTGACCCTGGCCCGCAATATTTACAGCATTGCCTATCAATTCTACAAACAGAAGTATGGTCTGGCTAGCTATGCCCATTCAAATGCCTTTTTTAATTTATTGGAAAGTATGTTGCAGGTGGAATTAAAACCGAAAAGGAGCCTGGGGAAATATTTTTCTTATTATTATAAAGTAAAGAACTTCTTTTTTGATTCCAAGAACGGCAATTTATCCGCCTTTATCCAAAAAGAAGTCAGCAACTTAAAAACTATTGCCTCCCAAAAAAATCCAGACATTCAGTGGTTTGCCATTATCAACCGGCTGGCGAATAGAGTATTGCACCCGTTTCATGAGCATTTTCAAAAAGCTATTTCGGGGGCGAATTTTATTGAATGCCTTAATTCCGTTACCCCCACCGGTATCGTCTATCTGGGCCTGGGGCCTTATATCGCCGCGTTTTCTTCCTTTGCGGAAGATCAGGTTCTGGCCACCCAAATAGTGGAGAGGTTTCTCAGCCCGGGAAAGGAAAAGGCCCAGGACATAAACCTGGCCCATTTCACCGACACCTTTTACGAAATCAACGGTGTGGGCCTGACTCTCCAGCGGCAAGTAGCCGCGGCCTTCCAGGCGGAAAAGAATTACACCATCATCACCTGCGACCAGGAGGCCCGGCCTCAGCAAAACGGGGTACAAAATTTTACCCCCATCGGGGTCTTCAATCTGCCGGAATATCCGGAGCAGAGATTGTACCATCCCCCTTTCCTGGAGATTCTGAATTTTTGCTACGTCAACAAATTCACCCACATCCTGGCGGCGACTCCCGGCCCCCTGGGTCTGGCTGCGCTGGGAGCGGCCCGTATCTTGAAGCTGCCCTTGTGGGGCACCTACCATACCGCGTTGCCCCAGTACGCCCAATATCTGACGGAAGATCAGTCGGTGGCAGGGATGATGTGGAAATATATCACCTGGTTCTACCAGCAGATGGAAGCGGTCTTTGTCCCCTCCCGGTCCACCGGCGCGGAACTGGAAGCGAAGGGCATCGATCCCCGCAAGATCCGCGTCTATCCCCGGGGCGTGGACCTGGAGCTTTTCCATCCCGCCAAGCGCAACGGTTTTCTGGAAAGCAGGTTTCAACTCCCGGAAGGCTGGAAGCTTCTGTACGTGGGCCGGGTTTCCAAGGAAAAGAACTTGCAGTTGTTGGGGCGGGTCTTCAAATCCGTGCTGACCGTCCACCCGCGGACCCATCTGGTAGTGGTGGGGGACGGCCCCTACCTGGAGGAAATGCGCCGGGAGATGGCGGGCGCTCCCTGTCTATTCACCGGTTACCTGGAGGGAGAAGACCTGGCCGCGATCTATGCCTCCTGCGACCTGTTCCTCTTTCCTAGCACTACCGACACCTTCGGCAATGTGGTATTGGAGGCCCAGGCTTCGGGATTGCCGGTCATTGTCACCGACGCCGGAGGGCCCCGGGAAAACGTCCGGCCCGGGGAAACGGGGCTGGTAGTCCCGGCGGACGATGAAGAAAGCTTTCTGCAAGCCATCAATTCCCTGTTGACGGAACCCCGGCGGCTTAAAGAGATGGGACGAGCGGCCCGGGAGAACATGCAAGGCCGGTCCTTCGACCATGCGTTCAACGCGGCCTGGAAAATGTATCAGCAGGAGGCCGCGTCCAGCCGTTAGGCTCTTTGCCACCTGGGGTCAGGCCGGACCGGAGTGCCCATTCTTATCTTCTTCTCCCTTTAAAATTTAAAAACCACGGCGTCGCTATTCAGGTCAAGTCGCAGCAGGGCGCAAGGACTATCTTCACCATTTTTCTACCCGCCACGGCCGGGAAAACCCTGGCTTTTCACCAGGCGCCACTCCCTCCCGCCAGGGGACAAGGTAGAATCCTGGTCATGGACGACGATGATAACATCCATAATCTCCTGGGGAAGATTCTCAGCAGCATCTTTTAACCATTGAAAATCGGGAAAAATTATGGAAAAAACACCATCTTGGAAAAATTTGCTGGTAACCTGGGTCTTAGTTTTAATATTTGGATGCCCCCCCTTTTCCAGCGCCCTGGCCGAAAGCCCCCAGGAATGGTACCGCCAAGGCCAGTTGGCGGTCAAGAAGGCCCAGGCTCTTAATCCCAATAACTGCGTCGCCAAGAATGTCATTATCATGATCGGCGACGGCATGAACCTTCCCACCGTGGCCGCGGCCCGCATCCTGGAAGGGCAGAGTCTGGGGAAGAAAGGCGAAGAGCATTTATTAAGCTTTGAAAAACTGCCTTATGTGGCCCTTTCCAAGACTTACTGCACCAATGCCCAGGTCACCGATTCCGCGGCGGCCATGACCGCCATCATCACCGGGGTAAAGACCAAGGACGGGGTCTTGTCGGTTAATCAGAATGTTACTCCCCATAAGGCCTCCACGGTTCCGGGAAATGAATTGCTCACCTTGTTTGAGAATGCCGAGAAACGGGGCTTGGCCACCGGTGTGGTGACCACCACCACGGTGACCCATGCCACGCCCGGGGCCTGCTATGCCCATTCCCCAGACCGGGATTGGGAATGTGACGCCAACATCACGGATACCGACACCGACCCGGCCAACGCCGCTTTCCCGGACATCGCCCGGCAGCTCATCGAGTTTCCCTACGGTAACGGCCTGGAAGTCGCTCTGGGCGGCGGTCGCGCCTACTTCCAGCCCACGACCACTCCAGATCCGGAGTATCCCACCAAGTTCGGGAAGCGTAAAGACGGCCGGGACCTCACCCAGGAATGGGTGGCCAAGTATGCCGGCGGCGCCTACGTCTGGAACAAGGCCCAATTCGACGCCATCGATCCCGCCACCACCCATCACCTCCTGGGGCTCTTCGAGCAATCTCACATGAGATATGCAAAGGACCGGGCCAAGGACGCGGCCGGAGAGCCTTCTCTGAGCGAGATGACCGCCAAGGCCATCGATATTCTGGCCAAGAACAAGAAGGGCTATGTGTTGATGGTGGAAGGCGGCCGCATCGACCATGCCCACCATGAAAACAGCGCTTACCATGCCCTCAACGACACCGTGGAGTTTGCCAAGGCAGTGCAGGTGGCGATGGAAAAAACCCACTGCCGGGATACCTTGATTGTAGTCACTGCGGATCATGGTCACGTAATTACTTTTACCGGCTATCCCACCCGGGGCAACCCCATCCTGGGTAAGGTCGTGGGAAACGATTATTGGGGGGAACCCACCGCCAATCTAACCCTGGGCACGGACGGCCTCCCGTTTACCACCTTGCTGTATGGCAACGGCCCGGGCTACAAAAACCCCCGGGGAAATTTGACCGCGGTGGACACCACCGCTCCCACCTATAAGCAGCAGTCAGCCGTCCCCTGGGGGAGCGATGGCCATTCCGGGGAAGACTGCCCCATCTATGCCGGTGGACCCGGGGCTCATCTCTTTCACGGGGTCCAGGAGCAGAGCTATATCTTCCATGCCATCATGGAAGCCATGAAGCTCAAATACAGATAAATTCAGGGGTCAGGGCCCGAGTAAGGCCCGCATAAAAGAAAGAAGGGTAGAGACTGGAGCTCTACCCTTTTTATTTATGGATAATCATCCGGCTCTGCTATGGCCGGGAGGGGCGGGAGGATGGCTCACACTGTCCCGTTTCTCCCTCCGGTTCTCCGGGGATAGCCTGAGGCGGAAGTGCCGCCTCCCCAGAGCCATATGGCGGCTCGGCTGGGCCAAACCCGCCGAAACGCCGCCGGTGGTCCGTAAGCAGGAAGAGCCGCTCCCTGGGGGTCAGTTCAAAATAGAAGGGACTTTCCATGAACATGGAAACGAGGTCTTTTTTCTGCATTTACAGTCTTAAAAGCTAATTACAGGACTTGAGCCGACTTGGACCGGTCGGACTCCGGGGAAAAGTAGCCCTGAAAAATGTCTTCGGTCACCCGCATCATGACGCCGCCGCACCGGGAGCAAAAAGCCGTGTGGTCGTCAAGCCCTCCTATTCTCTGGTCCCAGGCGCCGCAATCGGCGCAGCGGTATTCATACAAAGGCACAGTGAAAACCTCCTGAAATTGAAAGGATTATTTGCTAATAAGGTATGGCCTTAAGAAACCGGCCTCATCAGTGTAAGATTCTCGTGGAAACTTTCGCGGATTTTTCCCCTTGCCATTTTCGTCTGGCCAGCCACACAGCGGGAATGATGAAAGCAGCCCCAAGGATTGCCAGATAAGGGCTGCCGCCTAAGGTTGCCGGAAACGCCACCCCGTTCTCGGCCATTAAATATCCCAGGGTGAGATAGGCCGTGGACCAGAGAACCGCTCCCAGGCCGGCTCCCAACCCGAAAGGGAGCGGCGGCGCCTTCAGAACTCCAGCCATTACCGGCACCCAATGGCGGAATCCTGGGAGGAAATAGCTGCCCAGCACGATCCCGGGGCCGAAACGACCGACCAGCTCCCGGGCGCGCTGCGCCTTAGAGGCCAGGCGCGGCGAACCTTGCATCTTGATCAATTTTGCGGAATAAAGACAGAAACGACCGACCAGATAGTTTAAACCAGTGCCCCCCAGGCTGCCGACTATTACCAACGCCAGAGAAGGAAAAAATTCCAAGGTTCCTCCAAAAGACCAGTAGCCGATCATCATCAGAAAAATTTCGTCAGGAACTGGAGGGCCAAATACTCCGGACAGTAAAATTAAAAATATTCCACAATATCCCCAGGTGGAGAGTAAATCAGTTATGAATTCCATATGGGCTGCATGGTGGTATTTGCCAAGATTTTGCCTTGTTGTTTAACTGCCTTAATAGCTTGATGATACGAATAAAATGTTTCCGCTCCTTCTTTCCCCAAGTAAAGCTCGATCAATTTCCGGGGAGAATTAAGCAGATCAACGACAATAAAAACATCCAAGGCATTATTAAAATCGGGGTCTCTATTGAACCCCAATATTTTGCCTCCCATTTTTAAATAATGTTTCATCAAAATAGGAATGCCCTTATTGTCCGGCTCAATCTCGGCCACCAGTTCGGATACTTCATTCATGTCCTGGATCACCAAGGGATTTTCAATAAAATCATATTTATCCGAAAAATTAAAAGCGACCTTCCTGGCTTTAACCAATCTACTCAACTCAGGAATATAGTTGTTAATTTTGAGCGACATGGCCATCAACTGCTGCGATACCAGGTGGTATTCATTATTGATGGAAACTGCGCCAAATAAGATAGAGTAACGCGGATTTTTGACCACAAAAGCCCCGATGCCTTTCCAAAGCAACAGGAGGGGGGAGTAATTTTTTTGATATTCCGGGCGGACGAAGGATCTCCCCAACTCCAGGGCCGGATGGATTTGCCGCAGCAACCTTTGGTCATAATTAAACAGGGTTCGGGTATAAAGCCCGTTTTCCCCGTAGCGCCCGCCCAGGGAATCGGTGGTCCCCAGGCGGTAAGCCCCCACCAGCTCCCGTTCTTGGTCATTCCAAAGAAAAAGGTGGAGATAATCCCGGTCGAATTTATCCAGGTCGATGGCTTTCCCTGTGCCTTCATGGGCCTGGCGGAAGGTCAGTTCCCGGAGACGGCCGATCTCTTGGAGCACCTGGGGAATCTGGCGGGCCCGGGCATAATAAACTTCGTATTCCCCGTTTCTAACCAGCTGTTGCGCCCCAGGCAGCCCCTTTATTTCTTGCCGGAGCAGGTCCCGATCCATGGCAGAGGCTACCGGTTGGGTGAAAACGCGGCGATAAATACGGGAGCGGACGGCCTGGAGGCGACTCCGGCCTTTGGCTGGTTGGGATTGAGTCTTCAGGATATTGGTCCGCAAGCGCAAATAGTCCAGCATCTCGGCATTGCCAAAGGTTTCCAGCTTACCGAAGGGAATGGAATTGCCGATCCGCAACTCAATGATCTTCCCCTTTTTATTGAACAACTCCCGGGGCAGCATCGCCGTGCGTAGTCGCGGATGTAACAGACCCAAGATTTGGAAAAGCAGGCTGTTGGCTCCGTGAATATAGACCGGCACCACCGCGGCCCGGGATCTTCTGATGAGCCAGGCGACACTCTCATGCCAAGGGGGGTCGGCAATCTTTTTCAGTCGCCATTGTAAATGCGCCACTTCCCCTGCCGGGAAGGCTGCGAGCAATCTCCCCCCTTGCAGCCATTGCAGCGCTTCCCGCAATGGTCTTATATTTCTCTGCACCGTGTCTTTCTGTTCGAAAGGATCGATGAAAATGAAGAGATCACGCATTTCCTTGATGGCGGCCAGGAGATGATTGGCCAGTATTTTAACCTCCTGCCGCCTGGCTGCGAGAATGTCGGCCAAAATGATGCCATCAATAGCCCCGAAGGGATGGTTGGCCACTACCACTACCGGACCGTTTAAGGGGATGGAGCGCATATCCTTTTCAGGGAAACGGTAGGTTACCGCCAACGTCTGCAGCAGTTCCCGGAGAAACTCGCGGGCCCCGCTATTTTTGCTGATTTGCCCATAGACCTGGCTTACTTTGTCCAGATTTAATATTTTACGTATTACTTTATCTTTCCAGGTAAGTTCTCGGGGTGCAAGAAAATCATTGCACATAACTTCGCCATGATCAAAACCACGATTGATCATAAGCAATCCTTTTATTAAGCAATTACAAGATCGATTACTTTATGCTACTTAATACTTATTAAATTTGAATTGGTTAAATGTTAATTATTGGCTAGAATTAACCGGCGGGCGCTTGGATGGGATTATGAGGAAGGAGAAAAAAATCAGCTTACATGTGATTAAATGAATCTCCTCATAAATTCAGTGGGGATGTGACGGCAAGAATGACACTCTTTGACAAAGCCTGGCTATTTCTTCCTGGCCGTCGAGCCAGTTGACTTCGGGAACGGAACTGTATTGGGCCAATTTATAATCTTTGATTCTTGGCCCATGAAATTTAAGCACCATCACCACAAAAAAAGTGGGGTTTTTCACTTCTAACGACAGCCGCAGAATCTTTACTCCAAAGCCGTTTTGGAAGCGAATTATGAGAACATCCCCCTCCTGGTTGAATTCTTCATGTATTACCACCACGTGATGATCGATGTGCTTAAGAAACTCGCTGGAATTCAACATTGCTTTAATCCTCCGTCATCAGGCCATGATCAGAAACTGAAGATATCCTTGAGTTCCGCAGTTGCCCCGTGCTTCGAGACCATGCTTTCCGCCTCCTCCCTGATTATCTCGGGGTTGGGTTCTTTTCCGAATGCCTTCACGAACAATGCATGGAGCTCAGCGCGGAGCCTATCCACTGCTTCCCGTTCCTGAAACCTTATTCTTTCATGAGACATTTTTTCTCCTTGGAATCGCATCAGACAGCAGGAAAGCCTCAGTTCGGGCCTTGGGGATATTTAAATTGCAGCCAGCCGCAGATTCGCTCCACCCATTCCCGCATTTCGGTCAAGGTCTTGGGCCCTTTGCCGCAAGGTCCCTCGAAACGCCACTCACCGTCGTTCCAATCGTAATTAAAATTGTGGCGGCACAGCCATACTTCGGCCGGAGCGGCCAGGGCCGCGGCTGCCTCGATCACATAATTCTCCAACTCCATATTTTCCTTCCAAAATATCGGGAAAGAGGGTTCGAAAAGCAGAGCTTTTTATCTGCAAACCATTATTTCATAGCAGAATTAAGTTGTTGCTAGGGATAGGATAAAAATTAGTTAAAAATCGGGAAGGGAGATTTTTGCGAAAAGAGGAGGCAAAAAAGGGAATAAAGCAAAACCAACAGCTTGGAAAATTGAGGTGACGCTAGATAGTGTAATTAGCCGAATCGGCCCGTAATATACTCTTCGGTCTTTTTCTGGGCGGGCTTGGTGAAGATCAGGGAGGTAGGGCCGAACTCCACGATTCTTCCCTGGAAGAAAAACGCGGTGAAGTCGGAGACCCGGGCCGCCTGCTGCATATTGTGAGTGACAATGGCAATGGTGTAATGAGCTTTCAAGGTATTGATCAGTTCTTCAATCTTGGCGGTGCCGATGGGATCGATGGCGGAACAGGGTTCATCCATCAGCAAGACCTCCGGCTCCACCACGATGGCCCGGGCGATGCACAGGCGCTGCTGCTGGCCCCCGGAAAGGGAGGTGCCCGGACGATGCAGGAAGTCTTTGACCTCATCCCAAAGGGCCGCGCGCTGCAAGGCCTCCTCCACCCGGTCGGCCATTTCACTCTTGCTTAGCAGGTAATGCATTTTCAGCCCATAAGCCACGTTATCGAACACCGACATGGGAAAGGGCGTGGGCTTCTGGAAGATCATGCCCACCTTGCGGCGCAGCTCCATAATGTCAAAGGCGGGGTCCAGGATATTCTCGCCGTCCAACAAAACCTCGCCTTCGGCGCGTTGGTCCCGGTAGAGTTCATAGACGCGGTTATAAATGCGGATATGGGTGGACTTGCCGCAGCCAGAGGGACCGATAATGGCCGTCACCTGATTTTTGGCGATGTCCAGATTGTTATCGAACAGGGCCTGGGTCTCCCCATAGAAAAAATTGAGATGACGGACGACAATCTTGCTTTCCAGGCCAAGCTCGCCGAGGATTTGCTCCGATTCGATGGGGCTTTCCAATTCTGATTCTAACACCGGTAGTCTACTTGCCATTTGCATGATTGATTAAATCCACGTAACGCCGCAAAGGGGAGTGTCAACTCAAGACAGGGGCGCCGCAGATAGCCTTTTTGAGGATATGAGTTCATCCAGATTTGCTTTACCGGGGACTTCCTCCAGGAGGGAATATTTATCGAAGATTTCCTCCGTGGCTCCGAAATCAATAATGTGGCCCCGGTAAAAGAAGGCGGTGGCATCGGATATCCGCAGCGCCTGCTGCATATTGTGGGTAACGATAACGATAGTATAACGTGATTTCAATTCCGTAATCAATTCCTCAATCTTCGCAGTGGCCACCGGATCAATGGCCGAACAGGGTTCATCCATCAACAAGACTTCCGGCTCCACCACGGTGGCCCGGGCGATGCAAAGTCTCTGCTGCTGCCCCCCGGAAAGAGAAGTTCCGGGGCGATGGAGATGGTCCTTCACCTCCTCCCACAGGGCTGCCCCTTTGAGAGCCGCTTCCACCCGGTCGGCCGTTTCGCTCTTGCCCAGGCGATAGTGCTGCCGCAAGCCGAAGCTGACATTTTCAAAAATGGTCAGGGGGAAAGGAATGGGCCGCTGAAAGACCATGCCCAGACGGCGGCGCAGTTCCATCGTATCCTGGGAATGATCAAGAACATTTATGCCGTCCAGAAGGACCTCGCCTGTAGCCCGGTAGTCAGGATAAAGCTCATAGATGCGGTTATAGATGCGGAGATGCGTCGATTTGCCGCAGCCGGAAGGGCCGATGATGGCTGTTACCTGGTTCTCAGCAATATCCAGGTTGTTATCAAACAGGGCCTGGTGGTCGCCATAAAAAAAACTCAGATTTCTGACCGAAATCTTATAACGCGACCCCATGGTCTCAAAATAGGAAGGCACGGTGGGCTGAGGATGAACGTGTTCCATCATAGCGATGATCCTTTGCCGACTAAGGCTTCTTTTCTCTCAGGGTATAGCGGGCCAGGAGGGTGATCACCAGGATGCCGGTGGTGATCAGCAGGGACGCGCCCCAGGCCTTCTGTTGCCAGTCAGGGTAAGGGGACATGGCATAGTTAAAGATGGTGACCGTGAGGTTGGGAGTAGGCTCCCCCAGGGAGTGAAACCAGTAAGGGCTGTTGAGCGCGGTGAAGAGCAAAGGTGCGGTCTCGCCGCTCACCCGGGCCACGGCCAAGAGCACCCCGGTGATGAGTCCGGCCTTGGCGGCCCGGAAAACGATGGCCAGAGTCACTTTCCAGCGGGGCGCGCCCAGGGCCAGGGCCGATTCCCGGAGGGTGTTGGGCACCAGCCGGAGCATGTCTTCGGTGGTGCGGGCGATAACCGGCAGCATGAGAATGGCCAGGGCCAGAGCTCCGGCGTAACCGGAAAATTTCCCCAAGGGAATCACCAACAGAGTGTAAGCGAAGACCCCCACGATGATGGAAGGCATGCCCATGAGGACGTTGGCGGAAAAGCGGCTGAAATCCCCGGCCTTGGACTCCTCGCTGAACTCCGCCAGATAAACCCCGGCCAGGAGCCCCAGGGGCACGGCCACCAGGGTGGCCGCCAGGGTCAGGACCAGGGTGCCGATAATGGCGTTGATCAAACCGCCGCCCAAAACTCCCGGCGGGGTGGGTAACTGAGTGAAAAAAGAGAGGTTAAGGGCCCCCAGCCCCCGGGTCACCACCACGAAGATGATCCAAAACAGGATGGCGATCCCCACCAGCGCGGAGCCGGCGGCCCAGATGGACACCAACAGATTCATGGCCCGGCGGCCCCTGGGCGGCCTGCGTTTCATAGGCCCACGCTCCAGGCCCGGTACATGCGCCGCAGCAGCATCTGGGAGACCACCTGCACCAGATAGGTGATGAGATAGAGCACCAGCCCCAGGGCCACCAGAGAGCTGATATAGAGAGGCTCCGTGGCTTCGCTGAATTCATTGGCCAGAGTGGAGGCGATGGTGTTGCCGGGTGAAAAAAGGGACGCGGAAATCCGGTGGGCATTGCCGATGACAAAGGTCACCGCCATGGTCTCCCCCAGGGCCCTTCCTAACCCCAAGAAAACCGCGCCAATGATCCCCACCAGGCCGTAGGGGATGGTCACCTTGTAGGTCACCTCCCAGGTGGTGGCCCCCATGCCGAAGGCCGACTCCTTCACCACGTTGGGCACCAACTGAAAGACGTCCCGGGCGATGGCGCTGATAAAGGGAAGCACCATGAAGGCCAGGATGATGCCGGCGGTGAATATGCCAATGCCCAGGGGCGGCCCCTGAAATAACGGCAGAAAGCCCAGGGTCTTACCCAGGAGGGGCTGGACATAAGTGGCCATAAACGGAGCAAAAACAAAGAGCCCCCACATGCCGTAGATGATGCTGGGGATGGCGGCCAGCAGTTCGATCATGGTCCCCACGGTGCGGCTGATCTTGGGCGGGGCCAGTTCCACCAGGAAGAGGGCGATGGCCAGGCTCAAGGGCACGGCAATGGCCATGGCAATGAGGGTGGAGACCAGGGTGCCGAAGATGCTGCTGGCCGCGCCAAAGGATTCGGTCACCGGGTTCCAGTCTTCGGAAAACAAAAATCCCACGCCGAATTTCTTGATGGCCGGGAAGGAGGAGGTTATCAGGTCCACCCCGATGGCCAGCATCACCAGGGGCACCAGCATGGAGCAAGCGAAGGTAAGCCAACGAAAGGCAGTATCCCCCCGGGCGGAGACGCGTCTCTGCCTCCCGGTCTGAGGCGCCAGCCGCAGGGGGGGAGCAGGTTTCATGGCCTGCTCCGTTTTGAGAACGGCTTTCTTCATATATTTAGTTAGCAGTAAGCAGTGAGCAGTTTTAAAAAGTTCAAAGTTCAAGGTTCAAAGTTGATAACATCGTGGAATCGCAAGTTTATTTACTGGCCACTGACCACTGGCCACTGCACACCGCTTACTGCTCACTAATTACGGCCATACTGGCGCGCCGCCGGACTTGATCTCTTTCCAGGATTCCTCCACCAGTTTCACCACGTTCTCGGGCATGGGAACGTAATGCAGGGCCTTGGCCATGTCGCCGCCGTGCTTGTAGGCCCAGGCGAAGAACTTCAGGGTTTCCTTGGCCTTATTGGCATCGGGCTGGTCTTTATGATACATGATCCAGGTGACGCCGACGATGGGCCAGCTCTTTTCCCCGGGCTGGTCGATGAGCATCAAGGAGAAGCCTTTGGGGGCCTTGGACCAATCCGCGTTGGCCGCGGCAGACTGGAAGGAGTCCAGATCCGGCTGCAAAAACTTTCCGGCCTGGTTCTTCAGAGCGGCATGGGGAATCTTGTTTTGCAGGGCGTAGGCGTATTCCACATAACCGATGGAGCCGTTCACCGCCTTCACCTGGCCGGCCACGCCTTCATTGCCCTTGCCACCGATGGAGTTGGGCGCCGGCCACTTCACCGCTTTTCCGGCCCCCACCTTTTCCTTCCATTCCGGGGAAACTTTCGCCAGGTAGCTGGTGAAAATAAAGGTGGTGCCGGAGCCGTCCGTGCGGTGGGCCACGGTGATGGCCTGGGCCGGCAGCTTCACGTCAGGATTGAGTTTCTTGATGGCCTCATCGTCCCACTTATTGATTTTTCCCAGGAAAATCGCGGCCACGGTGGGGCCATCCAGCTTCAGTTCCCCGGCCTTCACTCCCGGAACATTGATCACCGGCACCACGCCGCCCATTACAGTGGGAAACTGGATCAGTCCGTTTTTGTCTAAATCCTCGGGCTTGAGGGGCTCGTCGGTGCCGCCGAAATCCACGGTCTTGGCCTTAATCTGGGCGATGCCGCCCCCGGAGCCGATGGACTGGTAATTGATCTTAATCTGGTTGAGTTCATGGTATTTATGGGCCCATTGGGCATAAACGGGATAAGGGAAAGAAGCCCCGGCCCCGTTGATGGTCACGGTTTGGGCCTGGGCCCCAGGCCCCATGAAGGATAGCATCAAAGCAACAGCGAGAAATAAAAATCCCTTCTTCATTTTTTTCTCCTCATTTCGTTTGGGCAGGCCGAGCCCGCCTCTTTATCTAAAGTAGATAAAATATTTTTGTTAGAGAATGATTAGCTAATGATTAATATTTCGATAAATATGAAGATCAGAGCCTTAATCCGGGAGAAGGTGCAAAGAGAAAATGCTGCCTTTTCCGGGAGTGCTCTCCACCGTCACCTTGCCGCCATGGGCCTGGGCGATGTGCTTGACGATGGCCAGGCCCAGGCCGGTCCCCCCGGACTGGCGGCTGCGGCCCGGGTCCACCCGGTAGAACCGCTCAAAGAGCCGGGGCAAGTGCTCCGGAGCAATCCCGTTGCCCTGGTCCCGGACCCGGACCATCACTTCCGGGCCTAAACGCTCCGCCTCCACCCGGATCTCCCGGTCCCTTTCGCTGTATTTAATGGCATTGTCCACCAGGTTTACCAGGGCCTGCTCCAAGAGGGGCGCATTGATGCGGGCCCGGAGATCGTTCGGGCAGTCAAGTATTACGCGAATATTCCGTTCCTTCGCCTTGGGCTCGCACACCTCGACGGCCGCGGCCAACACCCCCTTGATCCTTTGGGCAGTCAGGAAGATCTGCCCCCGCTCGGCATCCTGTTCAATCCGGGAAAGACTGAGCAGATCATTAATAATTTCATTAAGGCGATCAGTTTGCCGGGCGATAATGCGCAGAAATTTTTCGGCGTTTTCCGGCTCCTGAATCGCCCCCGCCAACAAGGTTTCTACAAAGCCCTTGATGGAGGTGACCGGGGTCTTTAATTCGTGGGAGACATTGGCCACAAAATCCCGGCGCAAATGTTCCAACCGCCGCAGATGGGTGACATCGTGGAGCACGATCAGGACGCCGATATTGGTCCCGGTGGCATCTCTCAGGGAGGTGCCATGGGCCAGAATTTTTTTGCCGTCACTGATAGCCACTTCTCCTTCGATGGGGTCATGGGCGGATAAGGTGCGGTTGACAAACCACCGCAGTTGTGAGTCTTCCACCACTTCCTGGATGCTTTGGCGCAGCGCGGCTTCCGGGTCCACTCCCAGCAAACGGGCTCCCGCCCGGTTCAAGGCGATGAGGCGCTGTTCGGCGTCGATGGCCAGAACCCCTTCTATCATGCTCGAAAGCACCGCGTCCTGCATCTGCCCTTGCCGGATGAGGGCATTGATTCGGTCTTCCAGTTTGGTTGCCATGTCGTTCAATACCTCGGCCAGGCTGGCCAGCTCATCGGTTTGCGGAATGGGCAATTTGCGGTCCAGGTCGCCTTGAGCAAAACGCAGGGCTCCCCTTTTGAGATTTTCCAGGGGGCCGCTGAGACGCCGGGAAATGAAGAAACTGAGGGCTGCCACCAGCAAAGCGATGACCAATCCGCCCAACACGATCTTGAGAAAGTAGGCCCGCAGGGCCTGTTCGATGGCGGTCATGGCCAGAGAAGCCCGCACCACCCCGATAATGCGGTCCTGGTCTTTCAACGGTATGGCCACGTACATCCGGCTATGGCCCAGGGTGAAGCTGAACCTGGTGGACACCCCCACTTTGCCTTTCACGGCCTCTTGAAATTCCGGGCGGTCTCCGTGGTTGTCCATCTTCGCTGGGTCTTCTTCGGTGTCGCCCAGGACTTGTCCCGAAGGGAGAATGACGGTGAGACGGGTGGCGGTAATTTTCCCCAAGTCCTTGCAAAGCTTGTCTATCTCTGGGCCGTCTGCCAGAGCGGCTCTGCCGCCGATCCTGCTCTCCACCAGGCGGCCCCTGGTTTCCAGATCGGCCGCAGTCTGCTCCAGGAAGAATAACCGCCAGGAGCGGGCGGAATACCAGGTGACCGCCACCAGGGTGACCAGGGTGATCAGGAGAAAAAAGGGGAAAAGATGCCAGATCAGTCTTTTGCGGCCCATTGTTTACCCCTTAAAACGGTAGCCGATGCCCCGGACCGTTTCCAAATACTTCCCGCAAGAACCAAGTTTTTTTCTTAAACTGACGATTTGGACGTCAACCGAGCGGTCGGACGCGGGATAATCGTCCCCGTGAACCCCTTTTACAATCTGGGCCCGGGAAAATACCCATCCCGGGCGGCTCGCCAACATGTACAAGAGGCGAAACTCGGTTACGGTTAAATCCACCAAGGGCCGGTCTTCCACCAGAACTTCGTGGTGTCCCGGATGAATCACTATCTCGTGAATTTTAATGGGCTCCTCGGCGGCGAGAGGCTCAGTCTGCCGCCGCCGTAACACCGTCCGCACCCGGGCCAGCACCACCCGGGGACTGAAAGGCTTGGTGATATAGTCGTCGGCTCCTAACTCCAGGCCGGTGACAATATCCGCCTCTTCCCCCTTGGCGGTAAGCATGATGATGGGAATTTTGCCGGTCCGGCCATCTCGCTTCAGCTCGCGGCAGACTTCCAGCCCATCAACTCCCGGCAACATCAAGTCCAACAAAATAAGGTCGGGCGTGCTTAACTTTACGGCTTTTAACGCCTCTTCCCCCGAATCAACGCCGGTGACGCGATAACCATCTTTAGCCAGGTTATACTTGAGCAACTGTAGTATGTCATCATCATCTTCAACAACCAATATTTTTTCCTTAGCCATCAGGAATCTCCCATTGTTAATATTAACCAATTATTCGTAATTTAATATAACTTTATAGTAAGGTCTCCACACTGATATTACCGCCTACCTTATTAACATTACTCCTCTCACAAATCATGGTGTAAGGAGAGAATTACGAGTTTTCCCCGGCGTTCTCCTTTAATGTAAGGCTTGGATTCCCGCCATTGTCAACTCCTAATTATAAATTAATCAAAAATTAACTATTTGCTGACAAAAATCAAACAAAGGACTGCTACCCTGACTCGCAAATAATCGGGGTGTCTTATGATTCGCGTGGAAGACTTAAGCTTGGATTTCCCAGGCGGGATAACCGCCCTCCACTCTCTCTCCCTCGAATTTCGGACCGGGGAGTTCACCGTGCTGCTGGGAGCTTCGGGAGCCGGGAAATCCTCCCTGATACGCTGCCTCAATCTGCTCCAGCGGCCTACCACCGGCAATGTCCTCGTGAAAGGTCTGGGGAAATTGGACCATCAACAGACGATCCGCCGGCACCGCCGCCAAACGGCCATGATCTTCCAGCAACACCAACTGATCGGCCGCCACACTGCCTGGGAAAACGTCCTCTTGGGGCGTTTGGCCTTTTTTTCCACTTGGCGCAGCCTGTTGCCTCTCCCATTTGGGGATCAGGTGCTGGCCTTAGAATGCCTGAAAAGGGTGGGCCTCTTAAATAAAGCCATGGAGCGCGTGGACGCCCTGAGTGGCGGCGAACAGCAACGGGTGGGCATCGCCCGGGCTTTGGCGCAGCAGCCCAGGCTGATCTTGGCCGATGAGCCGGTGGCCAGCCTGGACCCGGCCACCGCGCAAAAGATCCTGGACCTGCTCCAGGATATTTCGAAAAACGACGGCATAACGGCCATCGTCAGCCTGCATCAGGTGGAGCTCGCCTTGACCTATGCCGACCGCATTATCGCCTTAGCTAAAGGCAAGATAGTCTTTGACGGCCCCCCGGAGGACTTGAACCCAGCTCGGCTGGAACGCATCTATCAGGCCGGCGCTTCCTTGGCTCCGGACCGTTTAGCAAGACCTGAGGCCCTTTGGCCTTCCTTAAACTTAGTAACCATGGAGGAATGAGATGAAAAAGGCGCTGGCTCTTTTGACGCTGGTGGTGCTGGCATTGACCTGGGTTATCTCTGTGGGGGCCGCCCGGCAGCCGGACCCCGGCACCCTCAAAGTGGCATTGTTGCCCGACGAGAGTCCGGCCACCATCATAAAGAATAACCAGGGCTTAAAAGATTACCTGGAAAAGGCCCTGGGTAAAAAAGTGGAGTTGGTGGTGACCACCGATTATTCCTCGATGATCGAGGCCATGCGCCATGGGCGGCTGGATCTGGCTTTTTTCGGCCCCCTGTCCTATTGCCTGGCCAAAACGAAAAGCGATATCGAGCCCTTCGCCGCCCTGAGCCGCAAAGGGTCAACTACCTATAAGGGCGTGGTCATTGGCAATGTGGCCGCCAAGGTAAACAATATTGAGGATATCCGCGGCAAGAACATGGCTTACGGCGACACGGCTTCCACCTCCAGCCACCTCATCCCCAAAACCATGCTGGCCCAAAAGGGATTGACCGCCGGAAAAGACTACCAGGAGCATTTTTTGGGCTCCCACGACACCGTCGCCCTGTCGGTTCAGAATAACAAGGCTCAAGCCGGGGGTTTGAGCAAGACCATTTTCGAGGCCCTGATAAAGAAGGGCACGATCGATCCCGCCAAAGTCAAAGTGCTGGTCGAATCGGAGCCTTTTCCCGAGTATCCCTGGACCATGCGTTCCGACCTGGCCCCGGCCCTCAAGGAAAAAATCCGCCAGGCCTTTTACAATCTCAAGAATCCCGAGCTGTTAAAGCCTTTTAAAGCGGACGGCTTTGCGCCCATTGCCGACAAGGACTACGATAAGGTGCGGGACATGGCCAAGATCCTGAAACTGGACCTGGCCAAGTTTTAGTGCCACCCCCGGCCCATGCAGACCATGCAGTCAGATACTTTCGACCGTCTTCTGGATTTGAAAGCGCGGGCCTGGCGGCGCTCCTCCCTGCAGATGGGCGCGGCGCTGGGGGTGGTCTTACTGTCGGCGTGGTATGTGGGCTTATTTGATGTGCCTCGCTTGGTGGAGGGGGGTCCCAGTATCTTCAGTCTGTTAAAGGAGATGTTTCCTCCTGATTTCCGGAGCGCTCCCAAGTGGCTGAAACCACTGGTGGACACCCTGGCCATGAGCGTGGCCGGCACCGCGCTGGCGGTGGGGTTTTCCCTGCCCCTGGCTTTTTTGGCCGCCAGGAACACCTCGCCTCATCCCTTTGTTTATCAATTGGCGCGAGGGGTGCTCAACGGCTTGCGGGCCATCCCCGAATTGATCATGGGCATCATCTTCGTGGCCGCGGTGGGTTTCGGCGCCCTGCCAGGGGTGCTGGCCCTGGGGCTGCATTCCGTGGGCATGGTGGGTAAGTTCTTTGCGGAAGCCATCGAGCACGTCAACCCCGCGCCGGTGGAGGCTGCGTGGGCCGCAGGCGCAACCCCGGCCCAGGTGGTCGTCCATGCCGTCCTGCCCCAGGTATTGCCCCAACTGGCGGATGTCTCCGTTTACCGCTGGGAGTATAATTTCAGGGCTTCCACGGTCATGGGGATGGTGGGCGCCGGGGGCATCGGCTTTGAACTGATGGCTTCGCTCCGCCTCATGCAATACCAGGAAGTCTCCGCCGTCCTCATTGTTATCCTGCTAATGGTCACCATGGTGGACGCGTTCAGCTCTTTCTTGCGCAGCCGCTTTAAATAAGGAGAACCGGCCCATGCCAGAAAAACCCCAGGTAGTCATCACCCACTGGGTCCACCCCGAAGTAATCCGGTTATTAGGGAAGGAATGCCTAGTTATTCCCAATGACACCCGGGATACCCTCCCCCGGGAGGAGATTCTGCGGCGCTGTCAGGGAGCGCAGGGCCTCATGGTTTTCATGCCCGATTCCCTGGATGAATCTTTTTTACAGGCTTGCCCCGGATTGCGGATCGTGGCCGCGGCTCTTAAGGGCTATGACAATTTCGACGTGGAGGTATGTACCCGCCAAGGGGTATGGTTCACCATTGTCCCGGACCTCTTATCGGAACCTACTGCGGAGCTGGCCTTAGGGCTGCTGCTGGGATTGAGCCGGAACATCCTGGCCGGAGACCGTCTGGTCCGCAGCGGCGAGTTCCCGGGGTGGCGGCCCTGGCTCTACGGCTCGGGCCTTACCGGCAAGACCCTGGGCATCGTGGGCATGGGCGGCGTGGGCCAGGCCCTGGCCCAACGCCTGCTGGGTTTTGATCTGAAAGTAGTTTACTGCGATCCCCGGCCCTTGCCCCGGGATGAGGAAAAGGCCTTGAGGCTGGTCCGCGCCACTTTGGCCGAACTTTTAAAGGTCAGCGATTTTGTGGTGCTGGCCCTACCTCTCAATTCTTCCACCTTGCATCTGCTGGACGCGGACACTTTGAGACTAATGAAGCCGGGCAGTATGCTGATCAATCCGGCCCGCGGCTCGGTAGTGAACGAGCAGGCCGTGGCCCGGACCTTGGCCCAAGGGCCTCTTAAAGGTTATGCTGCGGATGTCTTCGAATTTGAGGATTGGGCCCGTGGCGACCGCCCCCTGGGAATCCCACAGGCGCTCCTGGAAAACACCGGCCAGACCCTGTTTACGCCGCATCTGGGATCGGCCGTGGATGAAATCCGCCGGGATATCGCCCTGGAAGCGGCCGGCAACATCCTCCAGGCCTTGCGGGGCGAAACACCCCGGGGGGCGATTAATCAACTTGGGAACTCTGCAAAAGTCGCCTAGGGCTAATCATTTTGGGCTTAATCGCTCCCGGCAGCTTTAGCATAACCTATAACAGTCTGGCTCCTAATTCCGCGACGTCCGATCTCTCCCCCTTTACCAGGGTTATATGACCGGAAATACCCTTCTCCTTTATTCTTTCCACCAGGTAGCTGAGGCCGTTCGAAGAAGCGTCGAGGTAGGGATGGTCGATCTGTTCCGGATCACCGGTGAAGACGATCTTGCTCCCTTTGCCCACCCGGGTGAGAATGGTTTTGATCACATGGGGGGAGAGATTCTGGCTTTCGTCACAAATAATAAACTGGCGGGGGATGCTTCTGCCCCGGATATAAGTCAGAGCCTCCAGTTCGATTTTGCCGTTATTCAGAAGATAGTCGGAACAGCCGTTGGGCCGGACATGCTCGTTGCATAAATACTCCAAATTGTCATAGATGGGCTGCATCCAGGGGCGCATCTTGTCTTCCTTATCCCCGGGAAGATACCCCAAATCGTTCCCCAGAGGCACTATCGGCCTGGTAATCAGCATCCGGTTGTATCTGCCGTCTTCTTCGAAAATTTTTTCCAAACCTGCGGCCAGGGCCAGGATGGTTTTCCCGGTTCCGGCTTTGCCCACCAGGGTGACGATCTTGACGCCGTCATCCAAAAGCAGATCCAAGGCGAATTTCTGCTCTTTATTCAAGGACTTTATGCCATAAACGGTCTTGCCTTCATAAAATAGTCTGTTCAACCGGTTGCCATAGTACCGGGCCAGCGCGGAAACCGACGGATTTTCCCGGACTTTCAGGATGCAGAACTGGTGGGGGTAAAGATTATTTTGATTAACATCGAGGAGCCCGTCTTGATAAAACCGGTCAATATCTTCTTCGGAGACAAACAATTCGCGCACGCCATTGTACAATTGGGCGTAATCAACCTTATCGCTATAGAAATCTTCCGTGGCAATTCCTAAAACATCAGCTTTGATGCGCAGATTCAGATCTTTGGTAACCAGGACCACCGGACTATTTTCGTTATTAGTGAGGAAGTAGGCCAAAGCCAGGATTCTGTTATCCACATTGTTTAAATCGACTCCTCCTAACAGATCGTAGGTCTTGTTACCGTTCAATTCAATTCTAATTGATCCTCCACCAGGTAGGCCTACTCCTTCCGACAGACGGCCTGTAAGCCTCAATTCATCCAGCTTTCTGGACGCGTCTCTGGCGTTTCTGCCGATTTCATCTCCTCTTCTCTTGATGCGATCTAATTCTTCGATGACTGAAAGGGGCAGGACGATGGAGTTGTCTTCAAAGGAAAATAAAGATTCCGGGTCATGTAAAAGAACGTTGGTATCCAAGACATAAGTTTTTTTCATCATTCCCCTTTCTTATCTTTAGATAACTTCATTATTACAATATTATCACGTTGGGCTATAATTATATATGGCTCTATTATGCCATATTTCAAAATTTTTGTGAAGCATTTTGGCAAACCCGCCACCGAGAGAAACACTTATCAGATCGGGATGTTAATTAAACTAACGAATAATTAACTTACTTTTAATCATGCTTTAATAATCCCGGTTTAGAATCATTGTGAAAATCTTCCTTCAGGAGATCATCGAATGGTGATTCGGGCATGGTAACCGGGCTGCAACAAAAGCTTTTCGATCTTATTCTTAACAACCGTCTTATCTACAATACCTGCTGGGAAGATCCCCGCGTTGACCGGGAACTCCTCCGGCTCACTCCGGAAAGCAGAGTGGTGGCCATCACCAGCGCGGGTTGCAACGTGCTGGATTACCTCCTGGACGGACCGGCAGCCATCCGGGCCGTGGACGTCAATTTCCGGCAAAACGCGGTCCTTGCGCTCAAAATGGCCCTGTTGAACGCTGGCGACCATCAAGCCCTGTTTGCCCTGTTCGGAAACGGCGGGGTCCCGGGGTATCGGGACATCTATGCCTCCCTTCGGCCCCAATTGCCGGTTTGGGCCCAAAGATTCTGGGACGAAAAAATCGGCTTTTTCAACCCGAAAGGGGTGCGTCGCTCTTTCTATTGGCGAGGCGCGGCCGGTGATTTTGCTTGGGCTTTCCACCGCCTGTTGCTGAACGGCAAGAAAAGCCTGGCCCTGGCCCTGCTGGAGGCCGGGTCCCTGGCAGAGCAGAAGCGCGTCTATGAACATTTGGAGCCCCGCCTGTTCGGTCGCGGCATTAACTGGCTGCTCCGCCAACCGGGGACCATGGCCTTCATCGGCGTTCCCACCCCCCAGCTCCGTCTCATCGAGCACCGGTATCCGGGCGGGCTCGGGGGCTTTGTCCGAGATAAGTTACGGCAGGTTTTTACGGAAGTGCCCATTTGGGATAATTATTTCTGGCGGGTTTACGTCACCGGCTCCTACACCGGTGACTGTTGCCCTTCCTATCTATCGCCCCGGAACTTCCCCGTTCTCCGGCAACGTCTGGACCGGATAAAAGTGCACACCTGCACGGTCACCGAATTTTTGCAGGCCCATCCCGGGGAGTACAGCCATTTCGTCCTCCTGGACCACCAGGATTGGCTGGCCTGGCATGACACTGCCGCTCTCCTGGAGGAATGGCGCCAGATCTTCCGGAACAGCCGCCAGGGTGCCAAGATTCTCTTCCGCTCCGCCGGGCCGGATTTGAGTTTTCTTCCGGAACCAGTCAAGGCAAAACTGCGGTTTTTCCCGGAGCTGACCCAACCTTTGCACCGGCGGGATCGGGTGGGCACTTATGGAAGCCTGCATTTGGCGGAGGTGAGGTGATGTCTTTAGACAATCCAGCATTGGGAAGGTCTCAAATTGTCCGGTATTACCGGCTGCATGCCCGGATTTACGACCTAACCCGCTGGACCTTTTTAAAAGGAAGGGAGGAATTGATACGACGCGTGGCTGCGCAGTGTCAGCCCCGCCGCATCTTGGAGGTGGGCTGCGGCACGGGAAAAAACCTCCTGCACCTGGGACTCCTATTCCCCGAAGCTCAGCTCTGGGGGCTGGACCTGTCGCCCCACATGCTGGCCCGAGCCTCCGAGAAACTGCGGGGTCTGCGCCATCGGCTCACCCTGATTGAGGCCGCTTATGATAGGCCAGTGGCTTCGAGTCAATTTGATTTGGTGGTTTTCTCCTACGCCCTCTCCATGTTTAACCCAGGCTGGGACGCGGCCTTGAAAACCGCCAGCCACGATCTATCCCCGGGAGGCGTCATCGCCGTGGTGGACTTTCATGATTCGGCCTCCAAAATGTTCAAGCAGTGGATGGGCTTAAACCACGTCCGCCTCGACTCACACCTTTTACCCCGCCTGGAAGATCTGCTTTCCTCTTGGGAATGTACCGTGCGTCCAGCCTGCTGCGGCCTCTGGTCATACTTCCTTTTTGTCGGCAGAAGGAAGGATGAAGCGATGGCCCAGCAGCTTTTTCCGTTGGTCAACGTCTAGTCAACACCATGCAGAAAATAACCCACATTTTCCTGAATTTCCCCGCATTGGCCCAAAATAACGGTTGGCAGGTTAACTAGTTGAAATAACACTATCTCTTGGCTTCCCGAAGTGCCCCGAAAAGTCCCGGTAGAAGAGCTTCTTATCCGTGGGGCGGAGGTTCGAATCAACTGGCCGGGATGATAGCCCGGGTGAGCGGGTTTAAGGGACGGCTCATCTTCGATGCCAGTCAGCCAGACGGCTCTCCCAGAAAGCTGCGGATGCCGGCCGTCTCACTTCCCTGGGGTGGCTGGCCAAGATTCCCCTTGGAGGAAGGGCTGCGCCGGACGTACTATTGATTCCGCCGCAGCCGCTGGGCCCGGAAGACCTAAGAACCGGTTCTATCTTCTGCAATCGCTGGCGGCTTCTGCTGGACTCAAGGTTTCACAAAGGAGCGGCCGAAAAAACTCACTTGCCGGTTACCAGACCGCCAACCGCCTGGACAAATTGTTTCGCTTGCATCAGCCAATTCTCAACCTGTCCGGGGCCTGTTGTCATCACTTCTTTTAGATAGTTTCTTTAGTCAATCTGGCAAAATTTCACCAAAAAATGAATTTTGCAACAGGTAATGAAAATATGGTATTTTATATTTAGGACTGTTGCGAAATACATCGCCTAATGTATTTAAAATAAATCAGATTTTAATAACCAAACTTTTGCACTTATCGGGAAAATAATATTTCTCGAAGGCGCCATGAGCAAGACCGACACCGCCAACGGCGTCTTCTGCGGCCACCAATTGCTGTATTGGTAACCGGCGGTCCTGCTCCTGTCTGGGAGTTTTCTCATGGGTCTTTTAAAACCCAAATATAATCTGGCCATTGTGGGCGCCGGCCGGCAGGGGATGTCCATCCTGGCGGCTTTGGTGCCGCCTCCCAAGGAAAATGAATTCATCCGCGTGATAGGAGTGGCGGACCTCAATCCGGAAGCTCCCGGCATCTTGTTCGGCATTCGCCAAAATCTCTTCGTCACCGTCAATTTCCCCGATCTGCTACAGCTTCCGGACCTGGACATTGTTATCAACGCCACCGGACTTCCTGAAGTATCGCGTCAATTGAACGAGCAGCGCTCAGAGTCGCAAATCATCTTGAGTGTCGACCGTCCCTATTCCTGGGAAACCTTCTGGGACCTCATCTCCATGGAGCTTTCTTCCCAGGAAGGCGCCCCCTTGCGCCTCGGCATCGTGGGGGGCGGCAAGGCCGCGCACGAAGTTCTTCAGCTCATTTCCGGAGAGCGCCGCCGCAAACGGCACATCGACATCCTGGGAGTGGCTGACCCGGACCTGGAAGCCCCGGGAATTATCCTGGCCCAGAAGATGGAAATTCCTACTTTTCAGGATTATGCCCTGCTTCTGGCGGAAAAACCGGATCTTATCCTGGAACTCACCGGCAATCCGCAGGTGCGGGAAGCCATTATCCGCCAGAAGCATCCCCATACCCAGATTATCGATCACCTTAAGGCCCGCCTCTTCTGGGAATTTCTGCACATAGAGGAAGATCGGCTGCGCAGCCGGGTGGAAAGCGAAATCAAGTTAGCGGGCCAGCGCACCCGCTTTCAGAGAATTTTCGACCATCTACCCGATCCGGTGCTGGTCTTGCTGCCCGATTATACCGTGGATGAAGTCAATCTCACCTTCTTGCAGCGCTTCCAAAAAGAAGCGGTGGAGGTCATTGGCAAACCCTGTTATGAGGTGGTCCGCCAGTTTGACGCGCCCTGTGACACCAAAGGCTTAATCTGCCCCTTTACAAGTGTACTTCGGGATTGTCAAACCGCCCAATTTTTGCAGCATTCAGTTAACCGCGACGGCACCATACAGTACGATGAAATTACCCTGGCGCCGCTTTGGCCTCCGGAAGCTGGGCGGAAAAGGGTGATCGAAGTCATCAAGGATGTCACCCTCCGCAAGCATTTGGAGGAGGCCCTGAAAAGTTCGGAAGAAAAGGCCGCCAAGGGTAAGGCCTTTCTGGAAACCATTGTCAACGGCATCCAGGATCACATGATGGTCATAGGCCTGGACTATCGGATCATCGAGGTCAATCGGGCCTTGCTGAAAATGGTGGGCCGGAGGCGGGATGAAGTGGTGGGGAAATTTTGTTATGAAGTGACTCACCACTTGAAACACCCCTGCATCGACCCCGATCACCCTTGTCCCTTAAAGGACGCGGTGGCTACGGGCAAGGCCGCGTCGGTCATGCACGTGCACTTCGACAAGGAAGGAAGGGAGCGCTATTATCAGGTAGCCTGTCACCCCATTTTTGATGAGAACGGGCGTATCCATCAGCTGGTTGATCTGGCCCGGGATATTACCCAAGAAATCATCGCCCGCAGCCAAATGCTGCACGACGACAAGATGACCTCCCTGGGGAAATTATCAGCCAGCGTGGTGCATGAAATCAACAACCCACTGACTGGCATACTCAATTTCGTCAAATTGATGCAAACCATGATAGACGGTGGGGACCTCAGCAAGGACGACCTGGAGGAAATGCGCAATTATCTTTCCATGGTCCACGATGAAACCACCAGGGTCAGCAGAACCCTTTCCAACCTGGTGGCCTTTTCCCACAAATCCAAGCCGAAATTACAGCCGGTGAACATCAATGTGGTCATCGTTGAAACCATCTCGCTCATAGGCAACCAAATGCGGCTGCAAAACATTGCTGTTAAACACCATTTGGATAAGGACTTGCATCTTGTTTTGGGGGATAAAGGACAGTTAAAACAGGTCCTGGTAAATCTGGTTCTGAACGCCCAGGAAGCCATGCCGCAGGGCGGGACACTCACCCTGGAAACGAAAAATATCCGCAGGGACGTATTGATAAAAGTCTCCGACACTGGAAAGGGTATTCCTAAGGAAAATATTTCCCATATCTTTGAGCCGTTTTTTACGACTAAAAAGGCCTGTGCCGGAGCGGGATTGGGGCTCTCGGTGGTCTATGGCATTGTTAAGGACCTTAAGGGCACTATCAAAGTGGACAGCGTCTTGGATCAAGGTACTACTTTTACCATCCGCCTGCCTGCCTCGAAAGCTGGAGAAGAGCATGCTGCCACATAATAAAATCGGCATTCTGATAGTAGATGACGAATTGAGTATCCGCGAATCTTTGAAGGGTTGGCTGAAACGGGGCGGCTACCAAGTGGAGACCGCGACCGGCGGTGCGGAGGCTGTGGCCAGGAACGCGGAGAAACGCTTCGACATCATGCTCATCGATGTCAAGATGCCGGAAATGGACGGCTTGACCCTGCTTAAAAAGATCAAGGAAAACGATGCTGATATCGCCATCGTCATGATGACGGCCCACGGCGATATTCGGGACGCGGTGGAGGCCATGAAATTGGGCGCCTATGATTATCTGCTCAAACCCTTCGACCTGGAGGAATTGAGCCTCACCATCGAGAAACTGGTGCAGATGCAAACCCTGGCCATGGAAAACCTGATCCTCAAGGAGCGGGTCGCCACCTTTACCCGGTTTGAAAACTTGGTGAGCCAGTCCCCGGCCATGGTCAAGCTGTTTGAAACCATTGTCGATGTGGCTCAAACTGACGCCACCGTCCTGATTACCGGCGAAACCGGCACCGGCAAAGAATTGGTGGCCCGGGCTATCCACGCCCAAAGCCCGCGGTGTTACGCCCCCTTTATTGCCATCAATTGCGGAGCCTTCACCGATCAACTCCTGGAGAGCGAGCTCTTCGGCCATGAGAAAGGTGCGTTTACCGACGCCAAGATTACCAAGAAAGGCCGCCTGGAATTGGCCAATGCCGGCACCCTCTTCCTTGACGAAGTAGGCGATATTACCATGAAGATGCAGATTGATCTGCTGCGGGTGCTGGAGACCCGGGAATTTTGCAGGGTGGGCGGCACCGCCACCCTGCACAGCGATTTTCGGGTCATCGCCGCCACCAACCAGGACCTCCAGGAAGCAATCAAGAAGAAATCCTTCCGGTCCGACCTGTTTTACCGCCTGAACGTCGTTCATCTTCAGGTGCCGCCTCTGCGGGAACGGCCCGAAGATATCCCGCTGCTGGCCCAGCATTTTTTGTGGTGCTATGCCACCGAAACGAATAAGAAGATCGATTCCATCCACCCGGAGGCGATGGAGGCCTTGCGGCGGTACCCCTGGCCCGGGAATGTCCGGGAATTGGAAAATGCCATCGAACGCGCGGTGGTGGTGGGGAAAGGCCGGCAAATCCAGTTGAACGATTTGCCTTTTGTCATTGCCGTGGGAGGCGCGGCGGAAATGGAAAAGATGTCCCTGGACGAGATCGAGCGTCAGCACATTGCCCGTATCCTGGCCATCGAAGCCGGCAATCTTTCCAACGTTGCCAAAATACTGCGCATCAACCGCTCCACTCTCTATGCTAAGATAAAGAAATACGGCTTGGCCCCCTAAGCATCATCGATTTCTGTACCCTCCAATGCTAACTTGTGGATTAGATGGCAAGGCATCCTTATTTAGGCCTGGTGGCTCTAGGTCCCATCGACCCGGACATCCTTCGGAGTCTGCGTTCCTCCCTCGCCAAGTTCCTGCCGCTGCCGGTGCGGGTGCTGCACCCCGAGCCTCTGCCGCTGCAGGCTTACCACTTAACTCGGCATCAATATGATGCCGCCCAACTCTTGGAATTTCTAGTAGACGACGTAGAAACCAAGGCTTTTCGGATCTTGGGGGTGACTGCCGAGGATCTTTACATTCCTATTTTTACCTTCGTCTTCGGCGAGGCCCAATTAAACGGCCGGGCCGCCATCATCTCCTTGTTCCGTCCCCGGGGCGATGCCGGAGGGCCCACCCCTCCCCGGCGACTCGTCTTCAGACGCCTCCTGCAGCTGAGCCTGCACGAATTGGGACACACTTTCGGTCTGGAACATTGCCGGGAAGATGGTTGTTTAATGGGGTTTTCGACAAATTTAGAAAAATTAGACCGGAAGAATATCAAGCTCTGCGATTATTGCCGGATTTTGTTGGCGGACTACTTTCGGGACCAGGGCATGCTTCCGCCCCTCAAGCGGTATGCAGAAACTCAAATACTAGACGCTTCCAATCCAACTGCGGATAACTCCCGTAAACATCATCCACGAGGGTCCCGCCAGTAGGCAGAATGACTCCCGGCTGGGCTTGCAGCATCCCCAGCAGCTTGATGATTTCGCTTTCGGTCCAGGCGATGTTGCACTGGCCGAAGAGCATTTCTTCCAAATTCCCCTTCAGATTGCTGGGAGTGACTAGAAAGAGCCAGCCCTCGCCGTAGGGATCGTCATGGATGACTTGGGGCCTTTTTCCAACCTTCGGATTGACCGCGTCAATGGTACCGTCAACGGGTGACAGGACCTTGGCCTGTTGTCGCTGGCGGCCCAGGGTCATGAAGGGCTCGTTCGCTTTAATTTTCTGTCCGGTTTTCGGCAAATCGATCTTGGTGGCCGGACCCAGAACCTTCTGAGAGAAGTCGTCCATCCCCAGACGCACCAGGTCGGCGTTCTCCAGAGCCACCCAGGTATGGCCGAGATGCAGGAAGTTGGAGGTGGGCACCTGGATACCAAAAATTTCATGCACCCGGGGTTTTTCCGGAGCCAGAAAAAAATCGAATTGCTCTTCCAGGAGTTCCGCAAAAGAACATTGATGGCAGAGATTGGACTTCATCAACGGGCACTTGCGGCGATCCCCGAAGCGTTGCCACATCTTGTTTTCCCACGGAACCGTCTTAACTGCCAAGGTTGCAGGCTTCCCCGCCTGCAGGCGCCGCGATAGCTGTTGCCGGGCGGATTCGGTCATGGCTTGGTCGAATTGGCAGGACTGGCAATCGAAGTCACTATCGCAGAGCTTGAACTGGACCACCCCGGCATCCATCCATATGCAGCGCCTTTTGCTTTCGATAATTTTTTCTGCCATGGACTTAGCTCCCAACCTGACAATCTTAGGTGGATCCCCTCAACGGATTTTTTTCTTAAGCTCCCCGCCTCACCCTCCTTTACGGAGGGTGAGATCAGGTAGTCAAAAACCCGCTTTCTCCCTAATTTTCAGACCTTTTTCTTCCACTTCGCCTGGGGAATGAGCCCCTTGCTGGTCAAGTTTTTCAAGAAAAATTCTTGGATCAGGGGCCGCCATTCCAATCCCTGGTAATTTCCGTAAACATCATCAACAATGGCGCCGCCATCGGGGAGGATGACTCCGGCCCGAGTATCCATCAGATGCAGCAGGTGGTGCGCCTCCTCGTTGATCCAGATGACCGCCTCTTCACCGGAGAGCAGGTTCTCCAGATTGCGGCGGAGATTGACGGGCTTGACTGTGAACAACCAGCCCTCCCCGTAAGGATCATCATGGACGAGGCTGGGGTTTTGCCGGACCCTGGGGTTGACGGCCTCAATGACGCCGTCCACCGGAGCCTCAAAGGAAGCCTTTTTCCCTTGCCGGAACAAGGCCAGGCAAAGATGATCCTGATAGTAAACCTTGCCGATCTCCGGCAGCCTGACCTCATCCGCCGGGCCCAGGAGCTTCTGGGAGAAGTCATCCAATCCAACCCGCACCCGGTCGTCGCCCTCAAGGGCCGCCCAGGCATGGCCCCGGTGCAGATAATAGTTGTCAATCGGCACCTGAAAGCCAAAGACATCCTCCATCTGTGGCCGTGTGATTTTTGGTTGAGGCATCATGGCCTGTCCCTCCTTAAAGGACTTGTTGCGGTTCGATTTTTTCCATCCTCTACCCAAAATTCATCGTAGAGGTCCCCTTATGCATTTGCAGTGACGTCCGCCAAGCGGCTGATTACGGCGTCCCTCGGGACATTGCATATCGCTGATACCTGTTTCGGCTCAAACCCCAGACAGAGGGCCAGGAGCTGGTTGTAATCGAAAACCGGTATCTTGTAGCGCTCTTCGCCCAGCTGTTCATTACACATGTTCTGAATCCTTTCCATGTGCATCAAACAGGTGATACAGGAGACCGCGATAAAATCAGCCTTGGTTTCATCCAGTATGGCGTCGAACTTGTTTTTGGCGAATTCCACCGCTTGTTCCGGAGTGCTTTTCATGAAGCCGCCGGCTCCGCCACAGCATTGCAGTTCACGGCTGTAGCCTTCCACTTCGGCCCCCAGCGCCTCCACCAAGCGCCGCAATCCCTCCGGGGCCCTGGGGGAATTCTCGAACCCCACCACCTCACTTGGGAATAAGGTGTGACAGGGATACTGAACGATGCCATGGAGCCCCTTCAGAGTCTTTTTGAGATGGGAAGCGATCTTCTCCGGGCCTATTTCCCGAAAGAGGACCTCCGACACATGACGCACCTTGGATTTCCCCGTGACCTGCCGCCCGGAGGGCTCCAGCAGTTCATTGATGTGCGCCAATTTTTCCGCATCATGCACCAGATGCTCCCGTCCCATGCGCAGGGAACTGTAGCAGGAACCGCACTGGACGACGAAATCGCATCCCTTCTGTTCGGCAATGGAAAGATTCCAGCCGCTGGTCGCCATCCAGGCCTCCTCATCGGCAGACGGGAAAGAACCGAAGGCCGGACAGCAGGCATAGTTGTCGGCATCCACCAGCTCAATGCCCAGAACCGGTAATGACGCCCTTATGGCCCGCTCCACATCCGGCCGGATGGCAGGTGTATTACAGCCCGGGAAGAAACATAGTTGCATCTCTTTTTCCTCATGTGTCTGAAGTGCCGCTCAAGGCCAGGCGGCGGTTGATCATTGCCACGGTCCCCTTATAATGCTGAAGCACAATTTCATCCCTTGAACATATAGTCGTTCTCGCTGACTATCGTTGTCTTCATGAGCATTTCCTGGAACAATTCCAGTTGCTCGGGGTTATTGGTGATGGTGTTCATTTGAGGCAATCCCAAGGACTCGCGTAACTCCTTGTTCACGCCCACGGCCTGGGTGTAGCCCCGCTTGTAAATCTCGACGATGGCCGAGGGTATCAGCGTCTCATCATTGCGGCATTGCCATTGCCGGATGGAGAGAATCAACTCGAAGGGCATGACGTTCATGGGGCACATCTCCTCGCACCTGGAACAAGAGACGCAGGCCCAAGGAGTGTTATCTTCAATGAGCTCCTCCTCCAGTCCCAAGATCACCTTACGGGCCAGATTCCTGACCAGGAGCGGCGGATTTCCATGGGAGGCAGGACACCCGGAGACGCAGGTGCTGCAGTTGAAGCAGTACTGGAGATTGCCGGTGTTGTAGATGTCTTGCCACAAATCCTTGATTGATCCTTCTTCTAAGACTTTTGTAGTCAAGTGTTTTAAGAAGAACTCCTTGATTAGCGGCCGCCAGCCAATATCCGGGTAATGCCCAAGGAGATTGTCGACGACGGTGCCACCATCCGGCAGGATAACGCCCACCTTACTCTCCATGAGGTTTAGCAGGCGGTGAGTTTCTTCATTGATATAGATGACATTGGCCTCACCGGAGAAGAGGTTGTCCAGGTTGCGCTGGAGATTGGTGGGCTTGACCCGGTACAGCCAGCCTTCCCCATAAGGATCGTCATGAACCAGCTTGGGCTGTTTGCGAACTTTGGGATTGACGGCCTCGATTACGCCATCCACCGGGGCTTCGAAGGAAGCCTTTCTTCCCTCTTTAAACAGGGAAAAGCAGACATGGTCTTGATAATAGGTCTTGCCGATCCCCGGCAACTTGAGACCGTCTGCCGGGCCTATGATTTTTTGAGAGAAGTCATCCAGGCCAACGCGCACGCAGCCCGTTTCTTCTAACGCTGCCCAAGCATGGCCCTGATGCAAATAATAGGCATCGGTGGGTACCTGAAAGCCAAAGACTTCTTTCGTTGGGGGCCGTTCGCTAGTTTGCTGAGGCTTCACGACATGTTCCTCCTAAAGGTTTTGCCTTAGGTCGCTTTTGCCATACTAAGGCCTGCGAGAGTGCTGTCCATGAGTTTCGCATCAATGACAGCCATCAGCTGTTTGTCACTCCAGCCTCTGACCTCAGCCGCGTTGTTCTGGCACTCCACCGCGCACATGCCGCAGGCTTGACATTCGGCGGCATCAATATCGATGCGCCTATCCGCTTCGTTGTACGACCTCGCTTCGTACGGACAGATGTTCACGCATCTCTGGCAGCGGATGCACAGGGCGTCTTTCACCGTAGAAGTGACTGCGGCGGTGTGCACCTCGCGGCCGGACAGGTAAGTATAGGCCTTCTGGGCCGCGGCTTCGGCCTGCAGGATGACGCTCCTCAGCGGCATGGGCGAATGGGCCGTGCCGGCCAGATAAAGTCCAACTTTCTGGAACTCGATGGGACGCCATTTTGCATCCGCTTCGGCGAAGAACCCGTCCTCGGTCACGGAAACGCTGAAGGCATCGGCGAGTCTCTTGTTTGACTCTTCCGGATCCACCCCGGTGGAGAGAACCACGAGATCCGCATCCAGCTCCATTTCCTCTTTCAGGACAGGATCCATGAAGATGACGACCGGTTTTCCGTCGACGAACTCCACCTCCGGCTTGTCATCCAGACTGTAATTCATAAAAATGATCCCGGCTGATCTCGCCTGGGAATAGTATTGCTCGTAGAAGCCATAGGTCATGATATCCCGGAAAAGAATGACGACCCGGGCCTCGGGATTTTTCTCCTTGATCGTCAGGGCATTGCCAATGGCACCCATGCAGCAGATGCGGCTGCAGTAACGGCGCCCCTCCGGCTGCCGGGAACCCACACACTGGATCATCACCACATTTTCGAGTTCACCGGCATCGATATCGCCACTAGCCAGGCCTTTCTTCAATTCCCCCTGGGTCAGCACCGCCTCAGAAGTCCCGTAGCCGTATTCGCTGGTGGCTCCCTCATGCCCGCCCGTGGCCAGGATCACCGCCCCATGATGCAGATACGTGGTTTCGCCGCTATCCTTAAAATGCAGCTTTGATTCGAAGCTCCCGAGGGTGCCGACGCTTTTCTCCACCTCACAATTCAGGTGCACTGTGATGTTCTTATTTTCGAACACCTTCAGCTTCATAGCCGTGGCCATGGCCATGGGAGCCAATCCATCCACCGTATGCTCCACCTGGTTCCCGAGATAGCCGCCCAGGTGCGCTTCCCTTTCCACCAGATGCACCGGCACGTCCCGATCGGCCAGAGATAGGGCGGCGTGCATTCCGCCGATACCGCCGCCGATCACCAGGGCGGTCTGGTTAATGGGCAAGGTGCTCACTTGCAAGTCCGGTTTAAATTTGAGCTTTTCGATATCCCCTTTGACGTCCCACGCGGCCCGCAAGGTCCAGTCCCCGGTGGAAGGCTCAACCATCCCTCTCCTGGCAACTCCGAAGAGATCGAAGATTTCCACCATGGAGGAGTTAAATCCCGCCTTCCTGGCCTCACTTTTCAGCTTCCGCCGGTACATGAAAGGCTGGCAGGCCCCGATCAGCAACCGGTTGCCCTTGGTTTTGCCGAAGAGGTCAACGAGAGCGGTTTCTCCCTCCGCCTTGCAGATGGAATCTAAGACCTGGACCGAGCCCACTCCGGGGTAGCGCTTCAATTCAGAACTGAGAAGCTCGTAATCCAGTCCTTCGGCGCCCGGCTTTTCCCCGCATTTACAGAGGGCCACCGAAACCATGGGGAGTTCCCGGCTCCGGGCGGCCGGCTCGGGAATTTGCTCCTCCTCCATCCGGTCCACGCCCAAGCTGGCGAGAAATTTGGTGGCCTCGCCCGCCGCGGCGATACCGCTGGTCATGGCCTCGCTGACATCCGTGAGCCCCATCAGGGAGCCGCAGAGAAAGAGGCCGGGTTTGCCAGCAATCTTGACTTTGGCGGAGGGCTCGGTGGCCAGAAGACCACGCCCATCCAGAGGCAGATTCATCAGGTCGGCCCAATGCTTATGCGTCTCGAAGGGGATCTGACCCGTAGACATCACCACCAGGTCGTAATCCTTCAGGAAGAACTCGTTCGTTTCGGGATCGATATAACGTATCTCCAGACTCCCGTCGGGCTTGCGCATCACCCCCTGCACCCGGCAGCGGATAAGGTTCACCCCATGCTCGTCCACGGCCTTGTCCCGGTACTGCTGGAAGCCTTTGCCAAAGGTCCGCAGGTCCATATAAAAAATGGTGGTGTCCACCTCGGACCCGCCTTTTTCCTTGGCCAGGACGGCTTCTTTGAGCGCAAACATGCAACAGATGGAGGAACAGTAATCTCTTTTCTGGCGCCTGTTGCGAGAGCCCATGCACTGAATCCAGGCGATGTTCTGCGCGGGCTTGCCGTCGGACGGGCGTCTGATCATGTCACCTTGATACGTGCCGGACCTGCTCAACATCCGCTCAAAGGCCAGGGAGGTGACGACGTCCGGCGAAACCGCGTACGACTTGGCGTCCTCGAATTCCTGGATATTGTAGAGCTTCACCCCGGTAGCCAGGATAATGGCATGGACTTCCCTGGTCTCCGCCTCGTCCTGGGCGTCCAGGTTGATCGCGCCGGTCGCACAAACCTTGAGGCACTCGCCGCAACGGGTGCAGGCCTGTTTGTCGATGAGCAGCATCTTCGGGGTATTGTGGGGGACCGCCTGGTAGACCGCCTTCCGTTTGGTCAGCCCCTGGTTGAATTCGTCCTCGACCTCGACTGGGCAAACTTCGATGCACTTCCCCATCTCATTGCAGACCGCGGGGTTGATGAAGCGGGCCTTTTTCCGTAGATCGACCTGGTAATTCCCTGCGTCGCCTTTAACCGAAGTGATCTCCGTAAACGGCAGGATCTCGATATGGTCGTGAAACAGGCTTTTCCGCATACAGTACTGCGAGGCATACTCCCGGCCCACCAGGGGCAGCATGCGGCACATGCCGCAGTGATCCGTGGGGAATTGGTAATCAAGTTTGGCCAGGATACCGCCTATCTGGGGAGAGTCATCGGTCAGGATGACCTTATAGCCCGATTCAGCCAGCTCTATGGCCGCCTTGATCCCGGAGATGCCGGCGCCGGCCACCAGGACTGTACCTGTAGGCTTCTTTTCAGCCATAATACCGCTCCTATTTGACCTGACCGGTCACTTCAAACAGTTCATCCGACTTGAACCCAGCCAGCGGCAGTTCTTCGTCCACCGATCGTCCCGGCTGATAGTTGAACCGGGCTTGAGTCTTCTCCGCGCAGGCCCGGAACAGCGGCATGGGATCGATGCCGTTGGGACAGGCGCTGGCGCATTGGCCGCAACCGACACAGTAAAGGCTCATATGGGTCATGCGGGTCAGATGAAAGAACATGGTGTCGTTGGGCAGCTTCAACATGCCGCCTTGATCCGCCCACATCATGTACTGCTCGCCGTTGTGCCGGAAGGTGTCGGTGATGAAGACGCATTCCTTGCAATAGCAGACCGGGCAGGCGACCCGGCAGTTGTAGCAGTTAACGCACCCCGCCAATTTGTCCGCCAGGGCCTCGAAGCTGTTGACCTCATCCCGAAGTTCCGCTAATTTTTTATCCTTGGCTTCGGTGCGCGCCGCGGCCAGCTTCTTCACCGCGTCGTCTCTGCCCGCGGGAGTTTCACCAGTCTTCATGCCTGATTTTTCCAGGGCTTCCTCACCCTTGGGGGTTACGGCTTCGACGAAGACCGAGCCGGCTCCCGCGCCTATGGCGGCGAGTTTCATATCGGCATTTTCAGCCGCGGGAAACTCGCAAATCTTGCAGGCGCCGGTGATATCAAAGCCGTCCGTGGCGGTCTTGCCGACCAGAGCGTTCTCCAAGAACGATTCGGAGGTCCCACCCTGCTCCTGGAATTTGGCGAAATCGGTATTCTCATAACGGCCGAGGCAGTCCATCCCGATCATCAGCACATCATCGAGATTCACCTGCTTCAATTTGGAGAGTTCAACCACGGCTCGAATCTCGCAGGGGCGCAGGACCATCGCCACCTTACGACCCGACGGGCGGACGGTAAGGGATGAGGCAATTTTAGCGCCGCTTACGGCCGCGATGGGGGCAAAAGGATCCACCCTCGCGGTATGGACGGCAGAGGTGACGAGCGACATTCTTACCCCATTCTTAGCCTGGGCCATGGGCGCGAGGACGGCATCGACCGCGCCATTTTCCAGCATGCCCTGGAAAAATGCGGCCAGCTTCTGGTTCATTTCGTCTTTCTGAAAAGACAATTTTGCGAATTTAGCCATTTCGGTCCTCTCCGTGTCTTCAAATTGCCATTTGACCCAAATTCCGCAGGGGGCCTGGTCCCAGCTGCTTCAATTTCTCGGTCATCTCCGTGGCGACCTCCTGCAGCATGGTCCCTTCACTGGCCGCGATCCACCGCAGCCAGAAGCGGTCCTCACCAATCCCGTACTGTTTGAGAACCTCAGTGAGGTTAGCCACCCGGCGCCGGGCCTTCAGATTGCCGTTGATGTAATGGCAATCCCCCGGCCAGCAGCCGCCGATCAAGACGCCGTCCGCGCCGTTGAGGAAGGCCTTGATAACGAATTTCGGATCAACCATGCCGGTGCACATGACCCTGATGATCTTGAGGTTCGGCGGATATGACAGGCGCGAAGTACCCGCCAGATCAGCCGCGGTGAAAGTGCACCAGTTACAGAAAAAGGCCACTATTTGGGGTTCAAACTCGCTCATCGCCTCAAGCTCCTTGGGAAAGTAAAAGTCCGTCTATTTCTGCAAATATCTGTTTATCGGTGAAATGTCTCACCTTGGCGGCGCCGCTGGGACAGATGCCGGAGCAGCTGCCGCATCCTTTGCAAATAGCGCTGTTGACCTCGCTGATCCCGGCATACCGGTTGAACTCGATGGCCGAATAGGCGCAGAGTCCGATACAAAGTTGGCAACCCACGCAAATATCGGAATCGATGCTGGAGATCATGGGCGGGATTTCCACCTGGCCCGCGGAGGTCAACGCCAGGGCTTCCGCCGCGGCTCCCTTCGCCTGGGCCACCGTGTCCGGGATATCTTTCGGCCCCTGGCAGGCTCCGGCCAGGAAGACGCCGCTGGTGGGAGTGGAGATGGGCGCCAGTTTGGGATGCTGCTCCTGGAAGAACCCGTCCTGGCCGATGCCGATCCCGAATTTGCGCATGACCTCAGGGGCATCCGGCCTGGGTTCCATGGCGGTGCAGAGGATGACCATCTCCACTGGAACCTCGATCAGGCGGCCGGACAGCGTGTCTTCTCCCTTAACGGTGAGGATGCCGTTCTCGTCCTCGGTGATGGAACCGGCCTTGCCGCGGATCATCTTGACGCCTTCGGCCTGGACCTTCTTGTAGAATTCCTCGTAGCCTTTGCCGAAGCAACGCATGTCGATGTAAAAGTTATAGACCTCGGTATCATGTCCGCATTTATCTTTCAGCAGATGCGCATATTTCAGGGCATACATGCAGCAGGTGCGGGAGCAGTATTCATGGTAGTTTTTGTCGCGGCTGCCGATGCAATGGAGAATCGCCACGCTCTTAGGCGCTTCGGTAAACTTCATCGGGTCTTTCAGATCGCGTTTCAGGAGTTTTCCGGCGGTGGGGCCGGTGGCGTTGGAAAGGCGTTCGAATTCGATATTGGTAAAGACGTTCCGGTACTTGCCGTAGCCGTACTGGGTCATCTTCACCGGATTCATAGGATCAAAACCGGTGGCGATGATAATGGAGCCGACGTCGATGGTCTCCTGCTTGTCGGTCATCTCATGGTCAACGGCGCCGGCTTGGCACGCCTCGACACAGAGCTTGCACTCGCAGCAGCCGCCGCAATCCACGCAACGGGCCGCCTCGGCCCTGGCCTGCTCCTCGGTGAACCCCAGTTCGACTTCATTGTAATTGTTGACCCGCTCTGCCACCGGCAAGATCGGCATTTTGGCCCGGGACCGGGACTCGATCTTTTTCGGAATCGCCTTCCACTTATTCCCGGTGGGTCTGGCAGGCCGGTTTTCCGCCAGGTCCTCGCCCAGCAGATACTTTTCGATGGAGATGGCCGCCTGCTGGCCTGCGGCCACCGCCTCCACCGCGATGGACGGACCGGTAAACATGTCGCCGCCGGCAAAGATGCCCGGGAAGGTGGTCTGATACGTCACCGGATCGGCCACGATCGTGCCCCAGCGGGTTAATTTGATTCCTTCCGTGCCTTCCAGGAAGCCAGCGTTGATCCTTTGCCCGATGGCCGGGATGATCATGTCGCATTCCACCTCAAATTCCGAACCCTCAACCGGGACCGGCCGTCTTCTGCCGGAGGCATCCGGCTCACCCAGTTCCATCTTGAGGCAACGGAGTCCGGAGACTTTACCGTCTTGGGTCAGGACCGCCACCGGAGCCACCAGTAGTTCGATCTGGATGCCTTCTTCCTCCGCCGCCTGAATCTCATGCTTGGAGGCCGGCATTTCCTCCCGGCTCCGCCGGTAAAGTATCTTCACTGCGGACGCGCCCTGCCTCAGGGCTTCCCGGGCCGAATCGATGGCCACGTCGCCGCCGCCGACCACTGCGACCTTCTTGCCGGTCTTCACCGGTTGCCGGCGATTGAGCAGGCCGAGGTAATCAATGCCGTGCATGACCCCTTCGGCATCCTCATTTTCGATTTTCAACTTCATGCTGCTCTGCGCGCCCACCCCCAGGAAGACGGCCTTAAATCCTTCTTGGAGGAGACCGGCGACCGGACGGTCCTTGCCGATGGAGACGTTTAACTGGATATCCACACCCAGCTTCTTGATATAGTTGATCTCCTGTTCCAGGACCGCAGGCGGCAACCGGTAGTCCGGGATGCCAGCCCGGAGCATGCCGCCGGCAAAGGGCGCGCTCTCGAAAATGGTGGGATGATACCCTTTTTTGGCCAGGAAATAAGCGGCGGTGAGCCCGGCCGGGCCTGCGCCGATGATGGCCACCTTCTCCGTTTCCGACTTCTTCTCGATCTCCGGCACCGGCAAGGTGTCCCAATCAACCTGGTCCGCCGCGAACCGTTTCAATTGGCAGATCGCCAGCGGCGAGTCAACCTCCTGCCTGCGGCAGTTACCCTCGCAAGGCGCGGGGCAGATACGGCCCAGGGAGCCGGGAAGCGGCATCTTCTCCATGATCACGTTGAGGGCTTCCTGATATTTGCCGGCCTTAATCAAGGCGACAAACCCCTGAATATTGATGCCGGCGGGGCAGTTTTGCACGCAGGGCCCCCGGTCCTTTTTGTCAATGGCATAGCGCACCGGCACGGCTTGGGGGAAGGAGATGTAAATAGCCTTGCGCATCTTCGTCCCCACATCCCATTCGTTGGGGGACTCCACTGGACAGACCTTGGCGCAGTCGCCGCAACCGGTGCAGTTCGTCTTCACATAGCGGGAGCGCTGGTTGACCGTGACCTTAAAGTTGCCGACAAAACCGCTGACGCTCTCCACCTCGGTATTGGTCATCAGATTGATGTTCTTGTCCTGGCCCACGGCCACCATCTTCGGGGTGCCGATACACGCGGCGCAATCCAGGGTGGGGAAGGTCTTGTCGTATTGGAGCATGTGCCCGCCAACGGTGGGCTGCCGTTCCACCAGATAGACCTTATTACCGGAGCTGGCAATATCCAGAGCCGCCTGCATGCCGGCGATGCCGCCGCCCACCACCAGGGTGTTGGGATTGACCGAGAATTTGCTGGGGAAGAGGGCAATCTGATTGGTGACCCGCATCAGACCGGCTCTGACCAGGGTGATGGCCTTGGCCGTGGCTTCATCCTCGGACTCCGTCACCCAGGAGCCGTGTTCCCGGACACAGACCATATGAAAGGCCCGGTAGGGATTCAACCCCGCCCGCTGGCACGCGGCCCGGAAGGTTTTTTCATGCATGCGCGGCGTGCAGGAGGCCACCACCACGTGGGTGAGGTCTTGATTCTTGATCTCCCTTTCGATGAGATCCTGCCCCGGGTCCGAGCACATGAAGAGATAGTCTTTGGAAACCACGACACCCGGGAAAGTGGCGGCATAGTCCGCCACCTCCTGCACTCTGACACGGTAGGCAATATTGATCCCGCAGTGGCAAATGAAAAACCCGATCCGATCAGACATGAAGGTCCTCCTGCGAAATTCCCAGATAATTTCTTCCAGTTCTGGCGGCTTTAATGGTCAGATCCACGGATTGCAGCAATAATTCCGTGACATCCTGGACTTTTATCCGGTTACCGACGCCCAACTTGGCGACGGCCTCATTGAGGGTGCGGATGCAATAGGGGCAGGCCGTAGCGATGATCTCCGCGCCGGTCCCCAGGGCCTCTTGGACCCGAATCGTTCCCAGACTCTCTTTTCCCGCCGGCTTCTTCCATGGTCCGCAGCTGCCTCCACAACAGAAGCTCCGCTCCCGGTTATTCTGCATTTCCACCAGTTCCAGACCCGGTATCGCTTCCAGGATTCTGCGGGGCGCGTCGTAGATGGAAGAATGCCTGCCCAGATAGCAGGGGTCGTGGTAGGTTACTTTGAGGCCAAGCGGATTAACGGGGCTGATGATACCGTTCTGAATGAGTTCATCCAGAAGCTCGGTGGAGTGAAGGGTGGTGATATCTTTCAGCCCTTGATAATCTTTTTTGAAGGAATTCAGACAGTGCGGGGAGATAGTCAGTAGCTTGGCGACGCCTGCCTGCAGTAACATTTCCGTATTTTTCCCGGCTAAATCGGCCGCAACGTCCGCAGCTCCGACCTTATCGGCCAGGTCACCGCAGCAACTCTCCTGGGTTCCTAGAGTTCCATAGGATACGCCGGCGTGGTCCAGCAGGCTCAAGAGAGCGATGCCCGCCTTTTGGCTGCCTTTATTGGCGCTGGTGTCATAGGCCGTGGTACAGCAGGTGAACAGGCAATACTCATGTTCCTGGGTAAATGGCGGCAGGTTTGCGCCCTTGGCCCAATCCGGGCGGTTTTCCCTTTTTCCGTCCCACGGATTGCCGTTGATTTTCAGGCTTTTCAGGGGCTTATCCAAATATCCCGGCAGGAGTCCGGCGTCCGCCACGTGACGGCGGATGGATCTGGTCAGGTCCAGCAGGCCGATGCCCCGGGGGCAGATTTCCACACAGTTGTTACAGGTGGTGCAGTTCCACGAGGCCTCATCCACCGACACGTTGGTGGCCTTGTCCAAAGCGATATTGCGGAGGACCGTCCGGGGAGTGTAGGTCATGATCTCACCGTTGGGGCAAACCCCGGTGCAGGCGCCGCACTGCATGCAGCTCTGGAAGTTCTCGCCGATATCCTGCTTTATTACCGCCAGGCCCACCTGGGAATCCCGCAAGGCCTTTTCTTTCAGAGTGGTCAGGAAGATGGCTAAAGGCCGGTACATCAGGTGGGAGAGTTTGCCAAAGGGAATCATCAGGGTCAGCATGCCCACCGTGATGGCGAGATGGATCACATAAGTCGTGTAGGTCATGATGGGCAATCCGGCCAGCCGGAAAAAATGGACCATGATGCCCGTGGTGGCAATGGTGATAATCAACACCAGAAAGAACAAATCGGTAAAATCGGAGTACCGGTGGAGATTCTGCTCCTTCTTGAACCAGCGGCTGTACAGCATGGTGGTGGAGGCCACCATCAGGGCGATGGTGGCGTAGTAGCCCAACAGCCGGGTCCAATGCCAAAACGGATGGACCATATCGGTCTGGAAGTCCGCGAGAAACGCCATCACCAGGATTTCCATGGAGACCCAGCCGGAGAACAAGAAGAGATGCCGCCACCAGGCGCTGCCCGGGCCGGTGCCACACTTTCTCCAACGTTGCTGGGTGAAGTAGTTGAACAAGAACACCGGCGCCTGGGTGAGATAAAGGTGCAGCGGGATCTTCGTGCCCTGCATGATTCTGCGGAACATGTGGGCCGCATTCGAGAAAAGCATGATAAAAACAAAGCCCATCACGATTTGGTCGCCGAGGTGGATCCAATGAACCGGAGCGAAGGTGTTGAGTTCCACCCGGTCGGTAACCACCGGTCCGTGAAAGATCAGGAAAAGCAAAATGACGAAGAGTCCAACACCGAGAAACGCCCCTACCTCCGCCTTGGGTGACGTATAAAACCTTCTGGCAATTCCCGTCCAGTCATACTGGGTCATCAGCCAGCGCCGGGTGGCCATCATGGTCTCCGCGGGTTCCGCGCCCCGGGGACAGTCTTTATTGCAGTCGCCGCAGTAATAGCAAAGCCAGGGTTCCGGGGATTCCAGCAGTTTGTCTTTCAGGCCCAATTGGAGATAGCGGTAAATTCTTCGAGGAAAGGTGGTTTCTCCGGTGGATAAGGGACAGGCGGAAGCGCAGTTGCCGCATTGCATGCAGATTTCCATGTCCCTGGCCCCAAGCTTCTGGACCTCGCGATACAAATCAGGGCTGATATTATTTTTCGTCACCATCGTCCCCTTGAAAGTCCAAGCATGGCTGTTGCTTCGCTCACTGATAGGGCAAGATGCATACCATTTAATTAACTTATGGATATTTCAAGACTAATTGGATTTCTCTGGAGGCGCGGCAGCGTTTTATTTGTTGCAAAATCATACAGCCCCTAGTGGGGGTGCACGTAACCTATTAATTATTCAATTAAATTAAATTTGGAAATTCCGACAACTTTTAAATAATCCCTGGTGGATTGGAGCAGAGGGAGGTTGGCGATAGCTGTCGGCGCTTTATCCGGAACCGGAGAAGGCCGGGGTAATCTGGATGATTTCGAGGTTTGGGCTTTTCCCGGCCTTGGTGGGCCGCGGTCTTCACCGCGGGTCTTGCCTGTATATTGATGTTTCTCCTCATCTTTTGGCTCGGGTTGGCGCCCGCGCCTTTAATAGACGGTCTTACCCGCCTGGCGGCCCTGCTTTCCGGGCTCGGTTGAAGCCCGCCTGATAACCGATGGTAAAGAAATAAAAAATAGACTATATTACGCTTAACTCAAACCTCCCTGCTCATCATCTGGTGGATAAAAACCTTTGGAAAAACGCGATCTCGATTATCTATTTAAGCCCGATTCCGTTGCCGTTATCGGGGCCAGCGAGAAAGAGAACAGCATCGGCCGCTCTCTGGTGCTGAATCTTAAGCAAGCTGATTTTCCGGGGGCTATTTATCCAATAAATCCCAGGTATTCCCAGATATTGGGACTCCCGGCCTTCCCTGCCGTGCTGGAGCTGAAGGCTTCCATTGATTTGGCCGTGATCGCCATTCCCATCCAGGATGTCCCCCGGGTGATGCAGGAGTGCGGAGAAGCCGGCGTCAAGACCGCGGTCATCATTTCCGCGGGAGGCCGGGAAACCGGACCCGAAGGCGAGAAAATCGAAGCCGCCATTCACGCCGAGGCGTTGAAGTGGGGAATTCGCTATCTGGGACCCAATTGTTGGGGGGTCCTCTGTCCTCCCTGCCGCCTCCATGCCAGCTTTTCTCCCCATTTTGCCCGGCCCGGCAGCCTGGCGTTCATTTCCCAGAGCGGCGCTTTGTGCAGTTCCATTATCGGCTGGGCCGGGCAAAAGAATATCGGCTTCAGCCACTTTCTCAGCTTCGGCTCCAAGGCGGACCTGGATTTCGCTGACCTCATCGATTATCTCGGCAACGAAGACAAAGTTCGCAGCATTATTCTTTATATGGAATACCTCACCCGGCACCGGAAGTTCATGAGCGCGGCCCGCTCCGTCTCCCGGGTGAAGCCCATCATCGTCATCAAGGCTCACCGGACCTTCGCCGGGGCCAGGGGGGTCACTGCGTCCGGGGTGGTCTGGCCCGGCAAAGATACGGCCTACACCGCGGCTTTCCGCCGGGCCGGGATCATCCGGGTGGACACCTTCGCCCAGCTCTTTGACTGTGCCGAAGCCCTGGATAAGGTGCAACGGCCGTTAGGCAGCAACTTGGGGATCATCACCAATGCCGGAGGCCCGGGAACGATGGCGGTGGACGCCCTCAGCCGCTGGCAGGTGGAACCCCCGGTCCTGAACCCGAAAACCCTGGAAAAATTGCGGGAAATTTTGCCGCCTTACCGCATCCCAGGCAATCCCATTAATCTTCCGGGGGACGCCACTCCGGAAAGATATGCCAGAGCCGTCCAGATCGCCATCGAAGCCCCGGAACTCTCCGGTTTGGTGATTATCCTCTCCCCCCAGGCCTTGACCGACCCCACCGGCGCGGCCCAGGCCGTGGTGGACGCGGTCAAGGGCAAAGCCAAGCCGGTGTTTGCTATCTGGATGGGTGGGGACGAAGTGGCCGCGGGCACCAGGATCCTGAACGACGCGGGCATACCCACCTTCGAGACCCCGGAACCAGCAGTGGATACCTTTTTAGAAATGTATTCCTATTCCCGGAACCTGGAACTTTTGCAGCAGACGCCGCCTCGCCTGCCCAAGGAATTCCAGGTGAATACCCCCCAGGCCCGGGCCTTTATCGAGCAGTGCCTGGCGCGGGGACAGCGGTCACTGACCCCTTTGGAATCGAAAGCCATCCTGTCCGCTTACGGCATCCCCACCAATCCCACCATCGCCGCGGCTTCCCGCCCCGAAGCCGTCAGGGCCGCTAAAGATATCGGCTTCCCGGTGGTGCTGAAGATCCATTCCCCGGATTTTAACCCTAAGACCATGGAGGGAGGCGTGCGTTATTACCTCCGGGATGAAAAGGAAGTGTCGGCCGCGTATGAGCAGATTGTCGAGGAAGTGTCCGCGGGCCATCCCGACGCCAAAATCCTGGGGGTGACGGTGGAGTCCCAGGAGCGGGAGCCTGACTGCCAACTCTTCATCGGCAGCAAGCGGGACCCGGATTTTGGGCCCCTGATCCTTTTCGGCTTAGGCGGGACCTTCACCGACATCATGGAAGATTACGCCATTGAACTGCCGCCGTTAAATGTGCATCTGGCCCAAAGTTTAATGAAAAGAACCCGGATCTTTCAGGTCCTTCAGGGTTATCGTCACCTTCGGCCCGCTCTGGATTTCCTGGTGGAACTCCTGGTGCGGATTTCCCAACTGGTGACCGACTTTCCGGAAATTGTGGACCTGGATATCAATCCCCTGTTGCTCATCGGCAACCGGGTGGTGGCCGTGGACGCCCGCATCATCATTGAACCGAGCACTGTCGCAGCTCCCCGGCATCTGATCATCAGCCCCTATCCCAACCAGTATGAAAGCCACTGGCTGCTCCGGGACGGCACTCCCATACTGCTCAGGCCCATGAAGCCCGAAGACGAACCTCTGGTCTTTGATTTCCTTAATAAATGTTCGGATGAGACCATTTACTTCCGCTATTTCAAGCTGATCAAGAACTGGACTCACGAAATGCTCATCCGTTTTACCCAAAACGATTACGACCGGGAACTGGGCCTGATGGCCGTGGCCCAGCCTCCCAGCCCGGAAGTAATGCTGGGCGTCAGCCGTCTGGTCATGGACGCGGACCGGAAAAAAGGGGAATTCGCGGTAATTGTCGGCGACCCCTGGCAAGGCAAGGGCCTGGGCCCGAAATTGCTGGAGCAGCTCATCGCCGTGGCCCGGGACCTGGGCCTCCACCTCCTTTACGGCGACGTCATGGCCCAGAACAAACCCATGTTGGAGATGGCTAAGAAAGCGGGGTTTCACTCCAAGCGCCTGGGTGAAGGCGTGATCCGGATCGAAATGAAATTATAGGCGTTGAACTTTTTCTCTGCGGTCTTATAAGCCTCACGCAAAGGCGCAAAGTAAGACGCAAACCTAGAGAAATGATGAAAGGCTTTCGCGAGTCCCCTTCTTAACTTTGAACCTTGAACCTTGAACTTCGAACTATTCTTAGAGACGCTGGGAACGCTGACAAACAATAGTAAAAAATAATTGCCCCCAGGGGCTTGCTAAGAAACTTTAGATGCTCCACAATGCGACGAATCCTAGTGGGAGAAGTCGCTCAATGTGGATAATCCTCCTGGGGCTGCTCCTGGCCCTGAGTTCGCTGGCTTACGCCCAGCCCGCCCCCACCCCGCCGCGCCAGGTCCTCACCCTGGAAGACGCGGTGGATACCGCGCTCCGGGAAAACCGGCTGGTGCAGAACGCGGTCCTGGAAGTCTCCAAATCGGGGCACATGTTGGCCGCGGCCCGCACCCGCCGTTTCCCCATCTTCGAAGTCATCGTCCTGGAAGACTGGCTGCTGACGTCTCTGCCACAAGACAATACCAATAGAAACCTCTTCGGCGGTTTCTCCAGCATTCTGCCCATCACCATTCCCATCTCCGCGGGTAACGAAGTCATTAAAAACCGGCAGCCCACCGCTTATATTACGGGTTTCGTGACCCAACCCCTAAGCCAGCAATACCGCATCGGTCTGAACATCTCCATGCACGCGGTGATGCGGGAAATTTCCCAGGAAAAACTCCGGGCCCAGCGCCAGACCACGGTCAGCGACGTCAAGCGCCTCTACTACAACATCCTTCAAACCCAGAGCGGGCTGGAGACCGTGGCCGAATCCATCCGCTTCTACCGGGAACTGGACCGCCTGGAAGGCCGGTATCTGCAGGAGAAGGTGGTTCTTAAATCCGAGCCTCTGGAGATTAAAGCCAAACTGGCCGAAGCCGAACAGCAGCAGATCACGCTCAATAACAACCTGGCCACCCAGAAGGAGCAGCTCAACGACCTGCTGGGGCGCAATATCCTCACGGACTTTACCGTCAACCCGGTGCCTGAAGCCACCCCCCTGGAAAACGACCTGGAAGGGGCCCGGACCCGGGCCCTCCGGCAGCGCCCCGAGGTCCGGGAGGCCCGCCTGCATATTAAGCAGGCGGAATACGACCGCTGGATCAAGCAGGCGGAGTATATCCCCAATATCAATTTCAGCGTTTCTTACGCCCGGAGCGTCAACCTGGACCCTTTGCCGGAAAATATGGCCTTTGCCGGCTTCATGATGACCTGGGAGATTTGGGATTGGGGGAGGAAGAGGCGGGAACTGGCGGCCAAGACCGAGACCCTGGCCCAGACCAGAAACACCTCCCGGGAGACCGAATCCCAGGTGCTCATCGACATCAACAGCAAGTTCCGCAACCTCCAGGCCACCCGGGGCCAACTGAAAACGGCCCGGGCCTTCCAGGTCGCGGCCCGGGAGAAGCTCAAAGAAAAGACGGATATGTTTAAGAACCAAACTGCGCTTCTAAAAGACGTGCTCCAGGCCCAGACCAACCTGTCCGAGGCCGACACCAAATACCAACAGGCCCTGTCCTCCTTCTGGACGGCCAAGGCCGACTTCGAAAAAGCCACAGGCGAAGAAAAATGAAGCTGCCAAGGCGAGACAGCGGGGAAGTTGGGGGCAAAAAAATCCCCCCTAACCCCCCTTTAAAAAAGGGGGGGATTATTGTCGATTGTTCATCCAGGGGAGAATTTCTTCGTAGGGGCGAACCTTGTGTTCGCCCAACCTTGAGGGGAAAAACAAGGTTCATCCCTACATTAACGAGGTCCGCATCTGCTTTTACCCCCTCCCCCTTGAGGGGGGAGGGTTGGGGTGGGGGTGAATGGAACTGCTTTCCCGCTCTAGGTAATAAATCCCTTCCCCAAGAAGGGAAATACGCAAACCCGTCCTTTAAGTCCCCCTTTTCTAAAGGGGGATTTAGGGGGATTTTGCAGGCAGATGGTAGTGGGGTTCTTCCGAAATTTCTGGCCGCGGCCCTGGGGTTATTGCTTTTGGCCGGACTTTTTAGCGGCTGCGGCAAAGAAGAAAAAATCGCCAAGCCCCCCACCCCGGTGGGCGTCAAGGCCGCGGAAGAATACCGGGGTGGCGGGGAGACGCGTTATTCCGCCAATATTCAGCCCTATTCCCGCATCGAGCTGGCCTTCAAGTCCGGCGGCTACCTGACGGGCATCTTTCAAGTCCGGGGAGTGGACGGCAGAATCCGCAACGTCCAGGAAGGGGATTATGTCAAGAAGGGCACCATCCTGGCCCAGGTGCGGAAGAGCGACTACGAGGCGAAGCTGAGCCAGGCCGCGGGCCAGTTGGCCGCGGCCCAAGCCAATCTGCAGCACGCGGACCTGGACTTCGGCCGGGCCCGGAACCTTTATGCCGCCAACAGCCTGACCAAATCCGATTATGACAAAGCCCAGGCCCAGTACGGCCAGGCCCTGGGCTCCGCGGGCGCGGCCGCGGCCCAGGTCCAGGAAGCCAAGCTCGCGTTGCAGGATGCGTCTTTAAAAGCTCCGGTGCACTCCCTGGTGCTCAAGCGCCGGGTGGAGGTGGGGGACCTGGTGAACGCCGGCACCGTGGGCTTCGCCCTGGCCAACACCGAAGACGTGAAGGTGGTCTTCGGCGTCTCCGACCTGATGCTGCAACACTTAAAACTCGGGGAAGCCCTGGCGGTGACCACCGACGCCCTCCGGAACCGGGAATTTAAAGGCCTGGTCACCAGTATTGCCCCGTCCGCGGACCCCAAATCCCGGGTCTTCGACGTGGAGATCACCATCCCCAATCCCCAGCAAGAGTTGAAAGTGGGCATGATCGCGTCCGTGTCCGTGGCCACCGGCCTGGCGCCCCTGGCCGTCACCGTGGTGCCGCTCACGGCCATTGTCCGCTCCAAGATTAACCCCGAAGGCTACGCCCTCTTTGTGGTGGAGGAAAAAGACGGCAAGCAGATCGCCCGCTTCCGGGACAACATCGCGTTGGGGGAAGTGTACGGCAACATGATCACTGTCACCAAAGGCGTCAAAGTAGGCGACCCGGTGATCGTCACCGGCGCCACCTTAGTCATCGACGGCCAGCCGGTGCGGGTCATCCCCCCGCCGGAGAGGTAAGGGCGGTAGGGGAGGTAGGGGAGGCACATCTGAGGGAGGGGGCAGGAGGCACAGCCCCGCTACAATTTCTCCCTCAGACTCCCTCCCCCAACCCCTTATGTTTTAGTTGCCAGTTGCCAGTGGTCAGTAGAAGCTGTCATTCTGAACGGAGCGCAGCGGAGTGAAGAATCTCGTATTTTTGGCGTCTGAGGGGCGAAAAAAGGCCTGGCCGTGGAACGCCTCTACCACCACGTCCGGCCCTTCCGCATCTTCGACGGCACCAGCGAGATACAGAAAGTGATTATTGCCAGGGATATGCTTAGGGAGCAGATGGGGAGATAAAGGAAAGGATAAATTGCTTCTGTATCTAATTTCAATCATAGTTCGAATTTGGGAAAAAACTATGAATACAAAAGCATATTTTAAGTCACTGACTGCTGAATTCGCGGCCGTCAAAGATCGTATTCGAAACTTGATAGGTGATCGTTATTGGCCTGGAGACGGACAGTGGAAAGAAAGCGTGATCAGATCTGTTCTAAAAAGATACTTGCCTCCTTCTTTAGCTGTAGGCTCAGGATTTGTGCTCTCCGGAGATAATGTTTCCACTCAGATTGATGTCCTAATTTATGACGGATCAGGGCCTCTTCTGTTCCAAGAAGGTGACTTCATTATTATTACGCCAGACGTTGTTGCTGGTATTATCGAGGTCAAGACTAGAGTTAAAAGGGAAGATGTAAAGGATATTATAAAGAAGCTTGACAGTAATGCTCAACTTTTGCGCAAACAACCTCGCCACTCCAAGCCATTTATAGGTCTTTTCTCATTCGAAGATGAGCCTATTGATATAGAGTTCTTTCTTAGTTCTCTAAGGGAAATCAATGGCTCGTTTGGTAATTATGAAATTCAATGTATTGCACTTGGTCGATCTCAGTTCATTCGTTTCTGGGAATTTCCCCCAACAGGAGAACGACGTATTTATTCAAAATGGCATGCTTATCAGCTGGAAAGGGTTGCCCCTGGTTATTTCATACACAACGTTATAGAAGGTATTTTCCCAAAATCGATTAAAGCAAATAGGGGCTTATGGTATCCACAAGGAGGAAAAGAGCCACATAAGGTTGCCGAAATCGAAAAGATAGGGACAACCAATTGATACGTCTGAACAACCGAGAGCTACTATTTCATATCAACTCGGACAAGAATTTCTCCCCAAAAACTAAAAATTAACAGTTAAAAAACCTTACTCAAAATGGCACATAGAAAAACCGACGACGAATACATCCAGAAGGTCCATAATACTGCGCGCTACTGCGTGGAGCAGAAGCATATTTCCTGGGTCTTGCTCGTGGCCGTGGTGTTTTGGGGGATTTTCGGCTACCGGGCCATGCCCCAGCGCAAGGACCCGGATATTCCGGTGCGCGCCGCGCAGGTCATCTGTCCCTGGCCGGGGATGACCACGGACAAGGTGGAGCAGCTGGTCACCCGTAAGATCGAACTGAAGATCGCGGAAAATACCCACATCAAGAAGATCGAATCCACCACCCGGGTGGGAGTGTCGGTGGTCACCGTGGAGCTGGACGAGAAGGTGGAGGACACCGGCAAGCAGTTTGACGACATCAAGTACCGCCTGGATTCCATCCACGACCTGCCGGAAGGCGCGGGGCCCATCAATTTTCTCAAGGATTACGGCGACACCGCGGCCCTGATGCTCACCGTGGCCAGCCCCAAAATCGGCGAAGTGGAGATCGGGCTCCGGGCCCGGGACCTGGAGCGGGCCATCACCCAGGCCCGGGCCCAGGCGCAGAAAGGGGCCGCGCCCCGTTTCACCCTGGTCTTCGGCTTCCCCATCTCCATCAGCCCCCGGCTGGTGCACCCCCTCATCGATCAACTCGCGGCCGTGGCCCAAAAATCCGGCCTGGCCCGGGACCTACGGGTCATCGAAGGGCCCGGGTTTGTGGCCCTGGACGGGGCCACGGAGAAGAGCGAAGCCCAGATTATGGGCTTTTTACATAAATACATCCGGGAGAACCTGCGGGCTTCGGAGGTCCATCCCGACACCTGGGAACCCTTGCTCATCCGGGACCCGGCCCAGACCGCGGCGGCCCTGGCCAAAAGCCCTGGGGATAAATACAGCTACCGGGAGATGGACGATTTCACCAAGCTCATGGAGCGCACCCTGTTGGGGGTGACCATAGCCCTGGACAAGACGCCCATCGTCACCAAGGTCTCCCGGAGCGGCGTCCTGGATGAACAGATCTTTCTGGAATACTCCCAGGAGCGGCTGGCCTCCTACGGCGGCAACGTCAGCAAGCTGCCGGACATCATCAAGGCCCGGAACATCGCGGTTCCCGGCGGCGTCCTGGAAGTGGAGGGCAAAGAGGTCACGGTGGTGCCCTCCGGGGAGTTTAAAAGCGAACAGGAGATCGGCGGGGTGATGGTGGGGGCCACCGCGGACCAGGTGCCGGTCTATCTCCGGGACCTGGTGGAGGTGATGCGGGGTTACGAGAGCCCGCCCCGGTTCCTGAACTTCTTCAGTTGGCGGGACGCCAACGGCAAGTGGCAGCGCTCCCGGGCCATAACCCTGGCGGTGCAGATGCGGGCCGGGGAAAAGATCGGGGAATTCGGCAAGGCCGTGGACGGGGCCCTGGCGGATTTAAAGAAAATCCTCCCCGCGGACCTGATCGTCATACGGACCTCGGACCAGCCCCGGCAGGTCAAGGAAAACATCGACCTGTTCATGAAAAGCCTGTATGAGGCCATCTTTCTGGTGGTGCTGGTGTCCTGGCTGGGCTTCTGGTCCTGGCGCTCGGCGCTCCTCATGTCCCTGTCCATCCCTTTGACCCTGGCCATGACCTTCGGGATGATGGATTTCCTGCGCATCGATTTGCAGCAGGTCTCCATCGCCTCCTTGATCATCGCCCTGGGGCTGTTGGTGGACGACCCGGTGGTGGCCGGGGACGCGATCAAGCGGGAGCTGGGGGCGGGGCAAAAGCCTCTTGTCGCCGCCTGGCTGGGCCCCACCAAGCTGGCCACGGCCATTGTTTACGCCACGGTCACCAATATTGTGGCCTATCTGCCCTTTTTGATGGTGGGGGGGGATACCGGGCGCTTCATTTACAGCCTGCCGGTGGTCATGGCCTGCTCCCTGGTGGCCTCCCGCATCGTCTCCATGACCTTCATCCCCTTTCTGGGCTACTTCCTGCTGCGGCCGCCCAAGACCCTGGAACAACCCATCCACGAGCGGCGGCAGCACGGCTTTTTGGGGATGTATTATAAGTTCGGCAGGATGATGATTGCCCATCGCTGGCGGTTTTTTGCCGGGTCCCTGGTTTTTCTGGGCATCGGCGTAGTGGCCATGATGACCCTGAAAACCGCGTTCTTCCCCAAGGATCTGTCTTACCTTTCCTACGTGGACGTCTGGCTGCCGGAGGATTCGCCCCTGTCCTCTACTGATGAAACCGCGCGGCAGGTGGAACGAGTGGTGCAGGAAGTGACCGCATCTTTTGGCCGGAAACATAAAAGAGGGGAGAGCCAGCCCCGAGAGGTGCTGGATTGCTTGACAACTTTCTCGGGGGGCGGCGGCCCAAGGTTTTGGTTCTCCTTGTCCCCGGAGGCCCAGCAGCCCAACTATGCCCAGATCGTCATCCAGGTGAAAGACAAACACGACACCAATGACTTGGTGGACCCCCTGCAACAGGCCTTATTAAAGGCCATCCCTGGGGCCCGGGTGGACGTGAAGCAGCTGGATACCGGCACCCCCATTAAATACCCCGTGTCCATCCGTATTTCCGGGGAAGACGCCCGCACCTTGCGAGGGCTGGCCGAGGAAGTGAAACAGCTTTACCGGGCCACGCCTTTGGCGGAGCGGAGCCGGGATAACTGGGGTTCGGAAAACCTGGTGGCCCAGATCAAGGTGGACCCGGACCGGGCCAACCTGGCCGGGGTCACCAATATGGACGTGGCCGCGGCTTCGGGGGTGGGCATGAACGGCTACCAGGTGGGGACCTTAAGGGAAGGGGACAAGCAGATTCCCATCAAGGCCCGGCTGGTTATGGGGGAGCGGGCCCGGCTGGCGGATTTGGGGAACCTGTACGTCTATTCCTCCGAAGGGTCGCAAAAAGTTCCCCTGGGCTTGATCTCCAGCCTCGATTACCGCATGACCACCGAAAGGATCGAGCGGCGCCAGCAGTTCCGCACCATTGAAGTTTCCTGCTATCCGGTGCCCGGCGCGCTGCCCTCCGAGGTGCTGGCCGCGGTGTGGCCCGGGATCACCAAGTTCGCCCAGACTCTGCCTCCGGGCTACCGGATGGAGATCGGCGGGGAGCAGGAAGAACAGGAAAAGGGGTTTCACGACCTGACCTTTGTGCTGGCCGTGTCCATCACCTGCATTTACCTGGCTCTGGTCTTCCAGTTTAAGAATGCCGTTAAACCTCTGATCGTCTTTGCCACCATTCCCTACGGCATGGTAGGGGCCCTCATCGCGCTGATGATCATGGGCCAGCCCTTCGGCTTCATGGCTTTTCTGGGCATCGTCAGCCTGGTGGGGGTGATCGTCAGCCACGTGATTGTCCTTTTTGATTTCATCGAAGAAAAGCATGAAGAAGGGGAGCCCCTGGAGGAGGCGGTCCTGGACGCGGGCATCATCCGGCTGAGGCCGGTGATGATCACCGTGGGGGCCACGGTCTTCGGGCTCATCCCCCTGGCGTTGCACGGCGGGCCGCTGTGGGAGCCTTTGTGCTATGCCCAGATCGGCGGCCTGCTGGTGGCCACGCTGATTACCCTGCTTTTGGTGCCGGTCTTTTACAGCATCTTTGTGATGGATTTGAAGATCGTGAAGTGGGAAGAGCGGGGGAAGAATGCAGAGGAGGTGAAGTAATCTAAGGGAGAACCCAAGATGAGGGGAAGTTATATAACTTCACTTTATTTAATAATATTTATTATGGAAAATTGTATTAAAGATGACATTAAATAACTTATGATTTTTATAACTATCTTAAAGCATTATTTAACTTGACATTTTGTGGGTTGCTATTTATGCTCTATGTTAACCAGTTAAAGCTAAACCCATCGTGAGGTGGGGGCGGAAAGCCGCGGGTCTCAGTGGTAAAGGGAGACAGCCGGGTTGCCTGGAGGCGGCCCGGTTTTTTTATGTCCGCAGTCTGGTTTTGGCGGTGAGTGCCGCTGGTGGAGGGAGATGAGAAGTTGGCCTAGTCCCGGTTAAAAACCCGGGAGTCCGGCAAGACGCCGGAACGCCGTTAAAGAAAAGGATTTCTGATGGCTGTGGAAATTATTCAGGGGGTAAGCCAGGTCGGATCGGGAGGAACGCCTGGCCACCGGGGCGTCAAACAAAAGCCCGCCGGGGGAGGCCCCGGGACTTTTGGCGCCGCCGGGAACCGGACCCCTGAAGAAGCGCTGACCTATATTAAGCGGCTTTATAAAGCCGGGCGCACCGGCGAATTGGCGGAGCTGCTGCGGCACAGCCCGGTCTTGCGGGAAGCCTGGCAGACCTTGCAGCAGGTTTCCACCGCGGAGTCCCAGGTCTCCCTGGGATCGGATTTTTCCCTCCCGGACTCGTCCTCAGGCCGATCAGGTCTTCCCGCTCTTTCCTCGGGCAAAAAAGCCCAAACGCAACTCTCAAGTCCGGGCCGGGAACCGGCCCTACCGCAGGTCACGACAGGCCAAGGAGCCTATTCCGACTCCTCACCTTATCCCGTTCCCTTTCCCAAACCTTCCGGCCTCCTGGCCGCGGCCCGCCAGGTCTATGAAGCCCAGGCCCGCTATTATTCCCAAGAACGCGCCGACTTTCCCCGGATCAGCATCAGAATCTAAAGCGCGGCCAGCCCCTCCCCCCAAAAATCACCAATAATTATCATTCCTTGCCACCCTTGCCTTATTGTGTGGATAAATTACGGAAAATAAGTTTAATATGGAAAAAATAATGAGCCCTGAGGCGCAGTCAGGGCCCTTGGGCACGCCGCGCCTGCTGAATTATGGTGGGCCTGGTCTGGCCTGGAGCCGCTGTTTGGAAATCTAAGTGGGATAAATGCTCCTTCCGGGTGGAGCAGGAGCTTCGTTGCCAATAGCGCTGCCTGCGGGAGCCCGGGAACGGGAAAAGAGAGGATACGGTAATATGAAAACGGTATTTATTCTATTGTTGATGATTATTATTAGCTTATTAAGCTCTCGGCCGGGAATTTCAGGAAATGCCACTGTTTATCAAGGAGGAAAAATCTATTCCGGTTGGGTTGATGATAAAGGCAAGGTGACCATGGTAAACGAGTACGGTAAAACAATAATGTACGGGAATGTATCCAGAATGGGCGGGATAGAGATTACCGATATGAGAACCTCAGAAACCTTTGAAGGAAGAGTTAACCCTATGGGGAAAGGCAGTTTATTTTCAAAAAGCGGCTCCAAAATTCGCATTGAACTCGAACGCTAACAAAGGCCTCAAAGCATAACAGTAAGGCAAATATCAGGGACAGAACACTTTTGGAGGGAGAGAATAGCGGACCACCATGAAAAAAGTCGGCGTCTATTACCATCCGGCTTTTAAAACCCAAGGGTATCTGACCTTGCGGGGACGGCTGCTGGATTTTCCCGGAGTCCTAGACCAGGTGCTGCAAAAGCCTAATGTTCGTCTCTTTGAGTGCCCCCGGGCTTCCCGGGAGATGGTCCTCAAGGTCCACCCCTGGGAAATGGTGGCCCTGGTGGACCTGGAGGACGAATGCCGCACTGCTTATGAATCCGTGGGCGGGGTGGTGGCGGCCATGGAGGCCCTGGCCCGGGGGGAACTGGACCGGGCTTTTTGTTTTACCGGCAGCGGCGGCCACCACGCGGGGCTCCGGGAATTCTGGGATTCTTCTTGCTTCAATTACGTGGTCATTGCCCTCACCCACGTGCGGGAGGTCAGCCCGCGGCGACGCTTTGCCATTATCGACACCGACGCCCAGCACGCGGGCGGCACCTTGCAGCTTCTGGATAAAGACCCGGAGGTGTTGCACCTCTGCTTTTGCCGGAGCGACTATTGCTCCGCGGACGGCCTGGCGGTGGAGATTAATGTTTATCTGCACCGGGGGCAGACCGGCCCCGGCCAATACCAGGAAAAGATGCGCGGCCATTTACACCGGGTGCGGGAATTTAAGCCTGAACTGCTGATCTGGTACTGCGGTTTCAATTCTCATAAAGATGATTACGCCTCCCTGGGCCTCACCGAAGCGGACTACCTGGCGGCCTGCGACCTGCTGGCGTCGCTGGCCGGGGAAATGGAGATACCGCTGCAAGTGGTGCTGGGGGGCGGCACCCTCCGCCAGGTGGCCGCAACCGTTATTCCGGGGATTATCCAACGGTTGGCGGATGATTAAAGACGTGGCACTGACAGTAGCAGGATTAAGCCCGCGCCGGAATAGATGCTGGAAAATCTGTGCTGCCAACATTATTATCAATGAAGAGCGGCAAAGAGATATAATTCCCCCCCTGCCCTCTCCCCCCTAACGGGGGGAGAGGGCAGGGTGAGGGGGGGGCGGATTCAACGACATAATATGTTTATCCAGGAAGGAATATGACTGAAAAAGAGGTTAACGAAACCGCATCAACCCAGGTATTCCGGCCCTGCGGCCGGGCTTTTTTCCTTCACTATTTTGCCATGGCCATCTGCTTCCTGGGGCCCAGCATTAACCCCAAAGTAGGTCTGCCCGTTTGGCTGGGCTTAGTTTTCGGGCTGCTCCTGGTGGCCGCGGTGGTTTATATGCGTTGGGGACAAGAGTATCAAGTAACCCCCCAGGGGTTAAGCAAAGTCTGGCGCTGGGGCGACCGCCGCGTGGACATCCCCTGGGAAAACGTGGGAGAAGTCCTGGTGCGCCGGGGGCTGACGCAGACCATCTTAAAAGTGGGAAACCTGGTCATCCGGGACAAGTCCGGGGGGCCGGGGTTATTCTGGTTCGGCCTGGCGGACCCTAAGGCGGTCCAGGCCGTGATCGAGGAGAGGGCCCGTTGACGGACGAAGGCATGGAACCGGAAGCTGCTCCATCCACCCTGGGTCTGGAACCGGAGACCGGGGCCGCGCCCCACCCCGTTCCTTGGGAGAATCCCGAAATTTCCCGTCTGTCTGGTCTTTTCCGCACCTTGGGACAGGTGCTTTTTCATCCCGGGGCATTCTTCCGGGCCATGCCCCGGGAAGGTTGGGCCGAGGCCCTGGCCTTCGGCCTGATAACGGGCTCCGCAGGAGTGTTGGCTCTCCTTTACTGGCAGCTTCTCTTCTACCAGGGACTCCGTACTGTGGGAGGAATGTCCGCCATCTCCCGGTTGTACAGCCTGGCGGAAGGAGCGACCCTGGCCATGATGGTGCTGGCTCCGGGAGTGGTCCTGGGCAATTTGGCCTTCAGCACCCTGGGGTTATGGGCCGCGGTGGGTCTGACCGGCGGGCCCTGGTCGGTTTTTGCTCAGGTGTGGCGGATCACCTGTTATGCCCAAGGGGCAATGGTGGCGGGGATTATCCCGATTCTGGGGGGACCGGCGGCCGGCTTGTGGAACCTGATCCTTTATTACCAGGGATTGCGGGGGAGCCTGGAGATGTCTTCCTGGCGGGCCATCGGGGTCCTGTTTCTCTCCATGCTGCTGCAGGGTTTATTGGCGCTCCTGCTCTTGGGGAGCCTGTGGAGCTTGCGGTTTCTCCGCGATTAAGGCCTCGGCCCGTTTCTGCCTTCTGATCTTGAGGACATGGGCCAGCCAACCAGCCAGAAAACCGATTAATAAACTGCCGTAAACCAACAGAAAGACGGGCGGCTTTCCCAGTTGGTAGCGAAAGAGTTTGATCTGGGGGGCGGGAAGGGAGTTCTCCACGGCAAAAATCACCAGGAGCGCGCCTAACAGCAGCAGAAGCAAACCTTTGAATTTATTCATGCCTCACCTTGGGAAATCTCACTCTTTCAAGTAGCGTTTCACCGCGGACTTCAAATCTTCCAGGTCGGAGGATTTGACCAGGTACTCATCCGAGGCCCAGGTGGCAAAGTCCTGCCGGTATTCCCCGTAAGCAGTGCTCAGCAGCACCGGCAGGTCCGGTTGCTTTTCCTTGATCTGCCTTAAAGCCTCGATACCGTCCATCTCCGGCATTTTGATGTCCAAAATGACCAGATCCAGGGGAACTTTGTTCACGATGTCCAGGGCTTCTTTGCCGTTGGCGGCCAGGTAGACTTCGTAGCCTTCCTCTTTGAGTTCTTCGCTATAAAGGAGGCGAATGCTCATTTCGTCGTCTGCCACCAGGATTTTTTTCATCGCCCTCCTCCTTTTGGGGCCTTCAGCGTGCTGGCCTGGGCCAAGCCGTGGCCAGGCTCCTTCACCAGACAATATTTGGCCACCGGCAGGGTGACGATGAAAGTCACCCCTTTGCCCAGCTCGTTGTTCACCTCCACCTGCCCGTAATGGCGGGAGACGATGCGCTGGGCAATGGCCAGTCCCAGGCCGGTGCCGTAATCTTTAGTGGAGAAAAAGGGATTGAAGATATTGTGCAAGACTTCCAGGGGAATGCCGCCGCCAGTATCGGTGATGGCCACCGCCTCGTAGAGACCGTCTTCCTTTTCCTGAGGATAAGTGCGAATGGTCAGGGTGCCTCCCTGGTGCATGGCCTGGCTGGCGTTTTGAAAGAGATTATAAAAGACCTGCTTGATCTGACGGTCATCGCAATGGAGCCGGGGCATGGGGGAAAATTCCTTAACCACCTTGATCTTGCAGGCCTCCAGATCGCGCTGCACCAAGAGAAGGGTGTCCTCTAGAAGCTTATTCAGGTCGTGGTCGCCGTAAAAACCCAGGCTTTCGCCGGTGAAATCCAGAATTTCCCGGAGCAGTTTTTCCAGCCGGGTCACTTCTTCCTGGATTACCTCCACATAGCCCCGCAAAGGAGAATTTGGCTCCACCAGCTTAGCGATGCGCCGGGCAAAGCCGCCGATGGAGACCAGGGGATTGCGAATTTCATGGGCCATGCCGGAGGCCAAGCTGCTTAAAGCCGCAAGGCGGTCGGACTCCAGCATTCTTTCCCGAATAAGGAGCAATTCCCGGTTGTTGGCTTCAATGGTGGAATAGAGGTGGGCATTTTCCACCACCAGTCCGGCCTGGGTGGAAAACATCTGGAGAACGTGGAGGGGTTCTTCCTCCAGGGGCCGCCTGGAGGCCCCGTTGTCCACCATGATCACCCCGGTGGCCCGGTCCTTGACCACCAGGGGGGCCACGAAAAATTCCGGTGCAGTGAACTGCGGCGGCAAGACTTTGGTGCCGCCTGGTTCCGGAGCAGCACCCTGCACATGATAAGGGCGTTTCTGTAGGACCGTCAGGGCCAGGGCCCCCTGGTCGGGACGCAGGGGTATCTGCCAGTCCTCCACCTTTACTTCTTCTGCCAAAGGCGCCAGCAAGGCCTCAAATAAAGGCAGGTTCTTGAACTTGTCGGACCGTTGCGTGCCTTTAACACCCTTTAATGACTGGCTGGCTTCATCCACCATCAACACCACCGCCCGGTCGAACCCCAATCCCCGCTCCAGAGTAAGGCCCTGGAGAATGATTTCCAGCAGCCGGTCTTCCTGCACCGTGGTCAACAAGGCTCGAGAGATAACTTGCAGGACGGTGAGATTGTGCACCATGCGCTCGTTTTTCTCCGCCAGAGTCTCCACCTGCTTGAAGGTGAGGGCATTTTCAATGGCGTTGACGATCAACCCGGCCATGGTGTACAAAAGCTGGCGGTTCTCCGGGTCGAAGGGCAGATACTGGCCATTGGCGGTAACCTTATCGTAAACGCAGATGGTTCCCTGGAATTGGCCTTTGAAAGTAAGGGGCACCGCCAGAAAATAATGGGTGTTGCCCGCGGCGTTTACCTCTTGACCCTGTAAGTAGGGAAGTTCTCCGGGAGAGGTGGGTACGGCCAGAATATCGGTGGGAGAAGGGCAACTCTTGGAAATTTCACCATATTGGGAAGAGACGCGCACTTCCTTGGTGACTGAGTCGATGATCTGTAACGCCGCACCCCGGGCGGTGATCACCTTGGCAGTGGTGGAGACTACCCGCTCCAGGAGGACGTCCAGTTCCACGGTGGAGCTGAGGGCCTTGCCCACTTCAAAGAGGACGGAGAGTTCGGCGATGCGCTTTTTGGCTTCTTCCTGGAGGAGGGCCTGGCGTAGGGTCCCGGCCAGCATCAGGCTGGCCAGCTGCACATTCTGGCGTTCAGCCTGGCTGAAGCCACGTTCTTGCCGGTCCACCAGTATGAGGACGCCGTAAAAGAAATTATCGTCGGCCACCGGAAAGCCGGCCAGAGTCGCAAACGCGGGATGCAGCTTCTCCAGGGGTTGGTTGGCAGCCAACACCCCCGGCTGGGAACGCTGGACTATCTTGATTTTGCGGCTGGCGGCCACTTCTCCCACCAGCCCGTGGCCCAAGGGGAACTCCAACCGCAGATGGGGCGCCACCGGCCCTTGGCTGCTGAGATTGAGAACCAGCGTCTCCTTGGCCTTGTCCAAGCCGAAGTAAAGCGCGAGGTCCACTTTCAAGTAGCGAGCCAGAAGATGGACCAGGTTGTTGAGACGCTCCCCGAAACTGACAGTGGAAGTAAATACCTCCACCATTTGAGTCAGGAAGGCAATGCGCTCCGTGGCCATTAAGCTTTATTCCCCTAAATGGGCGAGCCGCTTATCCCGCGCCCGCTGGTAAAGCTCTGCATATTTGGGAGCCACGGTGTCCCAGGAAAAATCCAAGGCCATATTTTTCCGCATCAGCGCCTGCCACGCTCTCTGATCCTGGTAGAGGGCCAGACAGCGTTGCATCGTGCCCAAAAGTTCTACGGGGGTATAGCCGGGGAACTTGAAACCGTTGCCCTGGCCGGTATCGGCATTATATTCCTGGATGGTTTCATCCAGCCCGCCGGTGGCCCGGACCACGGGTATCGTGCCGTAGCGCAGGCAGTAAAGCTGGTCCAGGCCGCAAGGCTCATAGCGGGAGGGCATCAAAAAGATGTCGGCCCCGGCGATGATCTGGTGGGAGAGTTCGTCCGTGTAGCCGATATTCAGGCCCATGCGCCCGGAGTGGCGCTGGCTGATCTCCTGGAGCAGGTACTGGTGGCGCTCCTCTCCGGTGCCCTGGAGGATAAAACCCACCCCCAGCCCCAGGAGGTCATCCAGACTGTTTTCCAGCAAATCAATGCCCTTGCGTTCGAAAAAGCGGGTGGTCAGGCCGATGAGAGGGGATTCTGAAGGCAAGTTTAAGCCGAAACGGCGGATCAGGGCTTCTTTGCAAGCCTTTTTCCCTGCCAGGTTATCCGGGCCGTAAGAAACCGGCAGAAAAGAGTCTTTGGCGGGATCCCAGCGGTTATAATCCACTCCCTCCACGATGCCGTAAAGCTCTGCGGCCCGTTCCTGGAACAACCCTTCCAGGCCGAAGCCGTATTCCGGGGTGAGAATCTCTTCCCGGTACTTGGCGCTTACCGTGCTGAGCAGATCGGCAAAGACCAGGCCGCCTTTCATCAGATTCATTTTTCCGTAAAATTCCAGCCCTTTGGGGGAGAGGAGCTCCCAGCCCAGACCGGTGAGTGGCATGTCGAAAGAAGAGAACAGGCCCTGATAACCTACGTTGTGGACCGTATAAACTACGGCCAGTTTTTGCAGCTTGGGGCGATCGTTATACAAGGTGCGGAGATAAACGGGCACCAAGCCCGTTTGCCATTCATGGCAGTGACAGACGTCGGCCCCCAACTCCATAGCCTCCAGCATTTCCACCACCGCCCGGCTGAAAAAGATGAATCGCTCGGCGTTGTCTTCGAACGCGCCGTACGCGGTGCCATAAAGGCCATCCCGGTTAAAGAGCGCGTCTTGGCCGATGAAATAAAAAATAAGGCCGGGGTCCATCTCGGCCTTGTGGATTTCCGCGGGCACGGTTTTCCAGGAGATGGGAATGGAGAGGGTCTGGCCGGTAAAGGAAATGGGGTGGCCTGATTCCCGCACCTGGCGGTATAACGGCAGAACCACGGTCACCTTATGTCCCAATCGCACTAAGGCCCAGGAGAGAGCGTTAATTCCTTCCGCCAACCCGCCGCTGCGGGCGAAGGGGTTTGCTTCCGGGGTCACCATCAGGATATGCATAACTTTCCCTTCTTGGGGCTAGAGTTGCGCGTCCCGCAGATACTGCGCTGCGTCCTCCGGCGGAGTGGGGTTGATGAAAAAGCCCGAGCCCCACTCGAAACCGGCCATGAGGGTCAGCTTCGGCATAATCTCAAAATGCCAGTGATAATAATTGAGTTCCGGTTCCCGAAATGGCGCGGTATGGAGAATATAATTATAAGGGGCCTTGCCGATGACCTTTTCCAGGCGCTGCAAAGCTTCCTGGAAGACCTGGGCCAAAAGGCGGCAGGAATCCGTGGTCAGATCCGCGTAGGAAGAATAATGGTTTTTCGGGAGAATCCAGACCTCAAACGGCGAGCGGGGCGCAAAAGGACAGAGGGCCAGGAATTCCTCGTTTTCCAAAAGCACCCGGGCCTGGCTCTGAATTTCCTGGCGGATCATGTCGCAAAAGACGCAACGCTCTTTGTAATTATAATAAAATTTGGACCCTGCCAGTTCCTCCTGGACCAACTCCGGCACGATGGGCAAGCCGATGAGCTGACTGTGCGTGTGCTCCAAGGACGCGCCTGCGGCCCGGCCCGAGTTTTTAAAGACCACCAGATACTTGAACCGGGGGTCCTGGGCCAAGGCGGTCATACGGTCCCGGTAAGCCGAAAGCACGTCCATGAAAACTTCCAGGGGAACAGTGGTGAGGGTGGCATTATGATCCGGAGTTTCGATGATCACTTCGTGGGCGCCGATGCCGTTCATCTTGTCGAACATGCCTTCACCCTGGCGGTTCAACTGGCCCTCCATGACCAGGGCCGGGAACTTGTTCCCCACCACCCGAAGCCGCCACCCCGGGGAGTTGGGCGCAGTGCCCGGTTCCCGGTAGGCCATGATCTCCGGCGGGGTGGTATGTTCATTGCCGGGGTCAAAGGGGCAGAAGCCGCCTTTACTCACCTCCGGCTCCACCACAAAATCATGGGGACGCTTTCCTCTTTCCGTGGAGATGATCACCCAACGGCCGATGATGGGGTCTTTACGTAATTCCGGCATCTGCTCTCCTTCCCTGTCTCGAGAGGTCTAAGACTGCGGCGGCACACGCTGGCCGCGGCTGCTGGCGAAGACAGGCGGATGCTCCCAGTATATTTTTACCAGGGAGGTTTTGCAAGAGATTAACGATAGATGGCTATCAAGGGCGATGGCTGACAAAGGGGAAAAGGGGAAGAGGGGAAAAGGAAACCGACTTCAACAACCCCCTTTCCCCTTTTAACCTTTTAACCTTTTCCCCCAGTCTATTAATCTGATATCCTCTGTTAATACGCCTACTTACGAAAAAGATACAGTATTAAAGTCAGAATCACACTGAGAAGTATGCAGGTCCCAAGGGGGAAGTAGAAGGTGAAATTATCTCTTTTATAAGTGATGTCCCCGGGAAGCTTCCCCAGCCAGGGGATCTTCGGCCCCAGCCATAAGACCAGGCCGAGGAGCAGCAGAATCGCACCGGCGATCATTAAGAAGCGAGCTAGGTCGGACATGCCTTTGGTCCTCTTTCAGGGATCAGGGGCCAGGGATCAGGGGGTCTTTTGTTTTACTGGCCCCTGGCCCCTGGCCCCTTTCACCCAATCCCTTTCAACTACAACAGCCTCAAATTCTGGGCCTCTTTCAGCAAATCGTCCCGAAACCGGGGGTGGGCCAGGCTGATGATGTCCAGAGCCCGGTCCCGGGTGGATTTGCCTTTCAAGTTAACTATGCCGTATTCAGTTGCCAGATAATGGGTGTCCATGCGGGGGGTGGTGACCACCGTGCCTGCCTGAAAGCGGGGCACCACCCGGGAGACCTCGCCGTTATGAGCCGTGGAGTAAAACGCGATGATGGATTTGCCGTCTTTGGCGTTGAACGCGCCCCGGACGTAATCCAACTGGCCGCCGGTGCCGCTGAACTGCGTGCCCTCCAGGAACTCGGAGTTGCACTGGCCCAGCAGGTCCACCTCAATGGTGGAGTTGATGGAGATCATGCGGTCGTTCTTGGCGATAACCTCCGGCGCGTTGGTGTAATCAACCGGATAGCTCTCCATGCTGGGGTTGTCGTGCATGAATTCGTACATCTCCCGGTCGCCGATGGCGTTGGTGAAGACGTGCTTTAAAGGGTGCAGGGTCTTTTGCCGGCCGGTGATCGCTCCTTTCTTAATGAGGTGCACCATGCCGGGGCACATGAGCTCGGTGTGGATGCCCAAGTCTTTATGGTTTTCCAGATACCCACAGACCGCGTTGGGGATGCCGCCGATGCCCAACTGCAGGGTGGCCCCGTCCGGGATCATTTCGGCGATGAGGCGGCCGATGGTCTCGGCCTCGGGCTTGGGCGGTTTAGGGCTGACCTCCAGGAGAGGCGCGGCGTTTTCCACGATCGCGTCCACTTCAGAGACGTGGAGCAACGCGTCCCCGAAGACCCGGGGCATTTGGGGGTTGACTTCAACGATGAGTTGTTTACAATGCCGGGCCGCGGTGGAGATGTAGTCGTTCACCACGCCGAAGCTGAAAAACCCGGCATTGTCCATGGGACTCACGGTGGTGACGGTGACGTCGATCTCCATGAAGTCCCGGATGAGCCGGGGGATCTGGTGGAATTCGTTGGGCACGAAATAATTTAAACCTTTCTTGACCAAATCCCGGTCATACGCGGTGAGAAACCAGCAAAAGGGATGAATCTTGTCCAGCAGGTGCGGGGCCAGAATAGTCCTGGCCGCGTGCTGCATGGGCAAAAGGGAAAAGACCTTCAGGTCCTCCAGGTCCCCCACCCGGACCCGCTGGGCAATAGCCGCCAGCAACGCCGGAGGCTCACCGATGGCCATACCGTGCACCAAAGTGGCCCCGTTAGGAATCCTCACGGCCGCCTGCTCCGGGGTGGTCAGTTTGCGGCGGTATTCATCTGCATAAATGCTCATTGGTTTATTCCCACTTATTTATTCGGCCTATTATTTATCAGAAGGCAACGACTTATTTGCTAAAACATTATACTGTTTTTCGAGCCGCACCTGAATTTTCTAAAGAGAATAAATCATGCGTCTCGTTCAGATCCTGGCGGGATTTTCTCACCCTAAGGATTGTTAGTTCTTCTATTCTTGGTTAAAATTTTTATATTATGCTGATTTTTCCTGCGATTGATCTGAAGGGCGGCAAGTGCGTGCGTTTGCGCCAGGGGCGGAAGGAAGACGAAACCGTGTTCAGCGACGACCCGGTGGCCATGGGCTTAAAATGGCAGGATTTGGGGGCCAAGTGGCTGCACGTGGTGGACCTGGACGGCGCGTTCAGCTCCCGCCCCCAAAATCTGGAGTCCATTAAGGGCTTGCGTAAAGCGCTGACCATCCCCATCCAGTTGGGGGGCGGCCTGCGCACCCTGGAAACCCTTTCACTCTATATCGACCTGGGCATCGACCGCCTGATTCTGGGAACCGCGATCCTTAAGGACCCGGACCTGGTGGCCCAGGCCTGCGCGGCTTATCCCGGCTGCATTGCTGTGGGCCTGGACGCCCGGGACGGCATGGTGGCGGTGGAAGGCTGGACCGAAACCAGCACCCAGAACGTAATAGACCTGGCCCGAAAGCTGGTCTCCCTGAAACCCGCGGCCCTGATCTACACCGACATCTCCCGGGACGGGGTGAAGAAGGGCGTCAACGTCGAGGCCACCAAGGCCCTGGCCCAGGCCGTGGACCTGCCGGTGATCGCGTCCGGCGGGGTGAGCTCCCTGGCGGATATCGAGGCTCTGCTGCCCTTGGAGCCCCTGGGGGTGGTGGGGGTGATCATCGGCCGGGCCTTGTACGACGGCATCTTCCAGTTGCCCGAAGCGCTGAAGTTGGCCGAATCCGGTTAATATCTTGACTGACCGCTCCTTTCTCAGCCGTATCCAGCGCCCCAGCCGTTACGGGGGCCGGGAAATTAACGCTGTCTATAAAGACCCCCGGGCCGTGGCCCTACGGGTGGCGCTCCTTTTCCCCGACCTTTACGAAGTGGGCATGTCCCACCTGGGTCTGGGCCTGCTCTACGACATTTTGAACCGGCAGGATGACGTCTGGGCGGAGCGGGCCTACGCGCCGGCCCCGGACCTCGAGGCGGAACTGCGCGGCCGGGGGCTGCCCCTCACCAGCCTGGAATCCGCTACCCCTTTGCGGGAATTCGACCTGGTGGGCATCAGCCTTCAGTACGAGCTGAGCTATACCAACCTCCTGAATATGCTGGATTTGGGGGGCATCCCCCTTTTGGCCGCGGACCGAGGCCCCAATGATCCCGTGGTCATCGGCGGCGGCCCGGGTTGCTGCAACCCGGAACCGGTGGCCTCCTTTTTCGACGCCCTGGTGCTGGGCGACGGCGAAGAAGTAATCCTGGAACTGGCAGCCGCGGTCCAGGCCTGGAAGGCCGCCAGGGGGGCCCGGAAGGAGCTGTGGCAGGCCCTGGAAGAAATTGAAGGGGTTTATATCCCTGCCTTTTTTGAACCAGTCTGGGATGAAAACGGACGCCTTAGAGAAATCATCCCCCGAGGCCGCCGGAACGCGGTGCGTAAAAGAATTCTTAGCGACCTTAATAGCATTGAGATTTCCCCCCGGCCCCTGGTGCCTTATTGCCAAATCGTGCATGACCGCGTGCAACTGGAGATCGCCCGGGGTTGCAGCCGGGGCTGCCGCTACTGCCAGGCGGGCATGCTCTACCGGCCGGTCAGGGAGCGGGACCCGGCCAAAGTGCTGCATTGGGTGGAAAAGGCCCTGGATGCCACGGGCTACGAAGACGTCTCCCTGCTCTCCTTGAGCGCGGGTGATTATGGGCCCCTGCCCTGGCTGCTCGCCCAACTCATGGACCGCCTGGCTCCCCGGAAGGTGGCTCTGTCCCTGCCGTCGCTTAGGGCCGACAGCTTGACCTCGGAAATGATGGCCCAAATTAAGCGGGTGCGGCGCACCGGCCTGACCTTGGCCCCGGAGGCGGGAAGCGGGCGCCTGCGGCGGCTGATCAATAAGAATTTGACCGAAGAGACGATCATCGCCTCCGCGTCCCGGGCCTTTAACGCCGGGTGGCAGCTTTTGAAGCTATATTTCATGATCGGCTTGCCCGGAGAGACTCCGGAGGACCTGGAGGCCATCGCCGGGCTCACCCGGCAAATCCTGAAAAACGTGCCCAAAGGTCGCCGGGGCCGCGTCAACTTAAGCCTGTCTACTTTTATCCCCAAGGCCCATACCCCTTTTCAATGGGAAGGTATGGCTAGCCTGGAAGAGAGCCGCGGCCGCCTGCACGCGGTCAAAGACCGGCTGCGCCATCCCCAAATTCAGGCCAAATGGAATTCCGCGGCCCAAAGCTGGCTGGAGGGTTTATTTTCGCGGGGGGACCGCCGCCTCGCGGCCGTTATCCTGGCCGCGCACCGCCGGGGCTGCCGCCTGGACGCCTGGAGCGAACACCTGCGGTTGGAACCCTGGCGGGAAGCCTTCCGAGAGGCTGGAGTCAATCCGGAATTTTATCTCCGGGAAAGGGAAATGAACGAGACCCTGCCCTGGGATCATCTTGATTCCGGGGTCAGCCGGGGATTCCTGGCCGCCGAAAGGGACCGGGCCTACCAGGGGATGGAAACCCCGGATTGCCGCCAGGCAGGGTGCCAGGACTGTGGCGTCTGCGACCCGAAGACCGTGGCTTTGGATCTCCACGGCGCCCCAGGCGAAACCCCGCCCCTGGCACGCCCGCCTGTGGCCCCCGGCTCCCAGCCGGTCTGGTACCGCCTCTCTTTCAGCAAAGTGGACTCGGCCTGTTGGCTCAGCCACCTGGAGCTGGTCTCCGCGTTTTACCGCAGCCTGCGGCGCTCTCAGCTCCCTTTATCCTTCAGCGACGGCTTCCATCCCCTGCCCCGGGTCTCTTTCCATGGGGCTTTGCCCGTGGGCGTGGAGAGCCTGGCCGAAACCCTGGACGTGGCCCTGGCTGCGGCCCTGGATGCCTCCGTGCTGGTGGAGACCCTTAATCAGGCCCTCCCTCCCGGGTTAAGAATCCTTGAAGCCCGCGCTTTGCCCCGGCGGCTGCCACCGCCTCGTCTGGAAGCCGCGGTCTATCAAGTGGCCAGCCCAGAGGCCCTGTTCGACTCCCAGGCGGCCGCGGAATTCCTGAGTCGGGAAGAAGTGCTCGTAACCCGCAGCCGCCCTGCCAAGGAAGAGCGGACCATCAATCTGCGGCGGCAAGTGGCCCGTCTGGAAGTGACGGACCACCGTAACCTGCAATTAACCATGCTCTTTCAGGAAAGGGACAACCTGAAAGTGGCGGATACCCTGGCCGCGATCTTTCATTTAAATGAAAACCAGACAAGAAACTTGCAGATTTTGAAATTAAAGAGTATTTGAGGGGAGGAGTGTAGGGGCGGGTTTTAAACCCGCCCCTACAAGGCCCCCCATGACAATAAACTTTATGGCCAATTCATTACTCATCAGCGTGGCGGATAGTGACACCAGGATAGCTCTGGTGGAGGAAGGGCGGCTGGCGGAATTTTTCGTGGAGCGCCATTCCCAGGCCGACCCCACGGGCAATATTTATAAAGGCCGGGTGACCCGGGTGCTTCCCGGTCTGGGCGCGGCCTTCGTGGAAATCGGCTTAAGCCGTCCGGGTTACCTCTTTGTGGAGGAAGTGTCCGACCGCTACGATGACTATTTCAATTTTTGGTTAAAAGAGCAGGAGGAGTCTCCGAAGGACCCGGAAATTCCGGAAATTCCCTCCCGGCGGCTGCCTCCCGCGCCCATCGAGGACCTCCTGCGCGAAGGCCAGGAAGTGGTGGTCCAGGTATTCCGCGGCCCCATGGGCGATAAAGGCGCACGGCTGACCACCAATATCAGCCTGCCGGGCTATTATCTGGTTTTTATGCCCAACTTTGCCCATCTGGGAGTCTCCCGGAGGATAACCGAGGAAGAAGAGAGAGCCCGCCTCAAGGGCATCCTGGAAGAGTTGAAAACCCCGGAAGGCGGGCTTATCGCCCGGACCGCCAGCGCGGGCCAGAGCAAGGAGAGGTTGGCTAAGGAGCGGGATCATCTCCTAAGCCTTTGGCAAGGCATCAAAAAAAAGAAGAAGAAGGCTCCGCCTCCGGCGTTGCTCCATCAGGATTACGAGGCGGCCCGCCGGGTGGTGCGGGAGGTCTTCGGCCCGGAGATCAACCGGATCGTGGTGGACAACCCCGCGGCCTATGAACAGATAGTCCAGTTTTTGGAATCGCTGAATCCCTTTTACCGCAGTCAAGTGGAACTTTATGACGCATCGGAGTCCATCTTCAGCCATTTCAACTTGGAGATCGATTGGAAAAAGCTGATCTCCCCCCGGGTCTGGCTGAAAAGCGGCGGCTACCTGCTGTTCGACACCACCGAAGCTTTAACCAGCATCGACGTCAACACCGGGAAGTTCGTGGGCCGGCACCAGTTCCAGGACACTATTCTTAAAACCAACCTGGAAGCCGTCCGGGAGATCGCCCGGCAGCTTAGATTGCGGAACATCGGCGGCCTCATCGTCGTAGATTTCATCGACCTGGAAAAGCCGGCCCACCGGGAGCAGGTGCACCAGGCCCTGGTGGAGGCCTGCAAACGGGACCGGGCCAAGACCAGCATCCTGCCCATGTCCAGCCTGGGGCTGGTGGAAATGACCCGGCAGCGGCTGCGGGAAAGCTTATATCAGGCGGCAACCGAACTCTGCGGCTGCTGCGGCGGCCTGGGCACCGTGCTCACGCCCCTGACCCTGGCCCATGACATTATGCGGCAACTCGCTGGAGAGGCTAGGGAATTCCCGGGCGCGCACCTCCTGGTCACCTCGCACCCCCAGATCGCCAACATCCTGAAGCAGGAAAGCGAAGGCCTGATCAACCGCCTGGCCGCGGATTACCAGGTGAAAATAACCATTTCCCAACAGGCCCTCTTCCCCCGGGAGTACTTTGAGATTCAGAGGGAATGGGGGGATAAAGAGAGTTGAGGGAGTGCGAGAAAATGTGGAGCAGGCGTTCTTATAGTTCCGAGTTCTGGGTTTCGAGTTCCGAATTGCCCATCCAAAACTTGGAACTTGGAACTCGGAACTCGGAACTTATTCAACACTCCCTCTTGTTCCAAAACCACAATTCAAGGTATCGCTTCCCATGACCCACGCCCCCGTCATCTTAGGCACCGCGGGCCACATCGACCACGGCAAGAGCTCCATGATCAAGGCCCTCACCGGCATCGATCCGGACCGCCTGAAGGAGGAAAAACTCCGGGGCATCACCATCGAATTGGGGTTTGCCTATCTGGTTCTGCCCAGCGGCCGGCGCCTGGGGATCGTGGACGTGCCCGGGCATGAGCGGTTTGTGCGCCACATGGTGGCCGGGGCCAGCGGCATGGACCTGGTGGCGTTGGTCATCGCCGCGGACGAAGGGGTGATGCCCCAGACCCGGGAGCACCTGGAGATCTGCGAACTCCTGCGCGTGAAGAAGGGCCTGGTGGTCCTCACCAAGGCCGACCTGGTAGAGGAAGACTGGCTGGAACTGGTGGCCGAGGAGACCAAAGAGGCCCTGAAAGGCACCTTTTTAGAGGGTGCGCCCATCGTCCAGTTCTCCGCAGTGACCGGCAAAGGCAAAGAAGGATTGTTGGCCGCGCTTTCGGACCTGGCCGCGCAGGTGGCCCCCAAGCCGGGGCGGGGGATTTTCCGCCTACCCATCGACCGGGTCTTCACCATCAAGGGTTTCGGCACAGTGGTCACCGGCACCGCGGGCTCCGGGACCTTGAAGGTGGGGGACGCGGTCTCGATTTATCCGCCGGGCTACAAGGCCCGGGTGCGGGGACTCCAGGTACATGGGGAATCCGTGGAGGAAGCCCTGGCGGGCAACCGCGCCGCGGTCAATCTCCAGGGCCTGGAAAAAGAAGAGGTGGAGCGGGGCATGGTGGTGGCCCCGCCGGGCGCGTTAATCCCCAGCCGCCGCCTGGATGCGTTTTTAGAGATTTTGTCCAGCGCGCCACGGGCCCTGAAACACCGCCAGGCGGTGAGGCTGCACACGGGCACCAGCGAATCCGTGGCCATGCCGCTATTGCTGGACGCGGACGAACTGCCGCCGGGAGGCGCGGGGTACGTGCAGTTTTTCCTCCGGGAGCCCCTGGCGCTGAAACCCGGGGACCGCCTCGTGATCCGCAGCTTTTCTCCGGCGTTCACCTGGGGGGGCGGGCAATTCCTGCACGTCAATCCCCCCCGGCACAAGCGCAATCAAGCCGCGGTCCTGGACGGCCTGAAGATTTTGCAGCAGGGAACCCCGGAAGACACGCTGCGCTTTCATCTGGCGGAAGCCGGGGCCGCGGGCCGTTCCCGCTCGGAATTGCTGGCGCTGCTCCCTTGGGACGGCCAGGAATTGGACGGGCTGATCAAGGCCCTGAAAGAAAAGGGTGAATGCCTGCCCTACGACCCGGAGAACCAGCGTTTTCTGCTGGCTGCCACGGCCAAGGAACTGGAAGAGGAAATCTGCCGCCACTTGTCGGCCTACCATAAGGAAAACCCCCTAAAAACCGGCCTCTCCAAGGAGGAGCTGCGCCGCAAGCTCCCGCCCCAGATGGAGGTGCGCCTTTTCAATTACCTCCTGAACCGGCTGGTGAAGGGCCAACGCATCGCCCTGGACCAGGACCTCGTGCGCCTGGCCGCGCACAAGGTGCAGCTCGCCGGGGCCCAGGAAGACCTGTCCCAGAAACTGGAAGACCTCTACCGCCGGGGGAAATTATCTCCTCCCACCTTGAAGGAGGTGGAGGCCGCGCTGCACACCCCGCTTAAACAACTCCAATCCCTCCTCCAGGTCCTCACCCGCCAGGGCCGCCTGGTGAAGGTCAAAGAAGACCTCTACTTTCACCAGGAAGCCATCGCCGGGCTCAAGGCCCAATTGGTGGATTTCCTCAAGAAAAACAAGGAAATCACCGTGGTGCAGTTCAAAGACCTGACCCAGGTCTCCCGGAAATTCACCATCCCGCTCCTGGAATACTTCGACACCGCCCGCACCACCGTGCGGGTAGGGGACGCGCGCAGGCTGCGGGAGGGGGCGTAGAGCAGGGGCCAGGGGCCAGGGGTCAGATTCCTCGTTCCCAAGCTCTGCTTGGGCACCTTATCTATTGTCCTCTCCAGAATGCTCAATCACGGTAAGGCAAAGCTGGAGCTTTGCCTGAAAATTGGGTTCCCAAGCCGGAGCTTGGGAACCAGATAAAACTCACAGCGGCTTTTTCCTTCCAAGGGTGGACACCTGCCCGCAAAAAATATAAAATATTTCAAGGAAATACCTTTCCAAACTTAAACTAAAAACTAAGGGGTTGGGGGATAGGGTTTGGGGAAGGGATTGAAGGGCCCCTGGCCCCCTTCCCCAACACCAAATCCCCATAACCAAAATGCCATACATACGCAATTTCAGCATCATCGCCCATATCGACCATGGGAAGTCCACCCTGGCGGACCGGTTGATCCAGTGGACCGGCATGGTGGGGGAGCGCCAGTTCCGGGACCAGCTCTTGGACACCATGGACATCGAGCGGGAGCGGGGCATCACCATCAAGAGCAACACCATCACCCTGCCTTATACCGGGGATGACGGCGAAGAATACGAACTCAATCTGATTGACACTCCGGGGCACGTGGATTTTTCTTACGAGGTTTCCCGGGCGTTGGCCTCCTGCGAGGGGGTGCTGCTGTTGGTGGACGCGTCCCAGGGGGTGGAGGCCCAGACCGTGGCCAACCTGTATCTGGCCATGGAGCATGATCTCACCATCATCCCGGTGATCAACAAGATCGACCTGCCCCAGGCGGACGTGGAGGGGGTCAAGGGCCAGATCGAGCGGGAGCTGGGGCTGGACCCGGACCAGGCCATTCTGTGTTCCGCCAAGGAAGGGATCGGCGTGGACGAGGTTCTGGAGGCCATCGCCCAGCGTATCCCCGCGCCCGCGGGCCGCGTGGAGCAGCCCCTTTCCGCCTTGATCTTCGACGCTCATTACGATTCGTTTAGGGGCGCCATCATCTCCTGCCGGGTCTTTGACGGAGAGGTGAAGCCCGGTGATCAAATCCGCTTCATGTCCAACAACGCCACTTACAAAGTGGAGGAGGTGGGCATCTTCCGCTTGCAGCGGGAGATCAGGAAGAAGCTGACTTCGGGCATGGTGGGCTACATCATCGCGGGCATCAAGACCGTGAGCGACACCCGCATCGGCGACACCATCACCCTGGAGGCGCGCCCCGCGGCCAAACCTTTACCGGGATTTAAGGAAGTCTTGCCCGTGGTCTTCGCGTCCATCTACCCGGTGTCCGCGGACGATTACCAGGCCCTGGCCGAAGCCCTGGAAAAATACAAGCTGAACGACGCGGCCCTGATTTACCAAAAGGATTCCTCCGCGGCCCTGGGCCAGGGTTTCCGTTGCGGCTTCCTGGGCCTGCTGCACCTGGAGATCGTCACGGAGAGATTGGAGCGGGAGTTCGGGCAAAGCATCATCACCACCGTGCCCGGCGTGCAGTATCGCTTCACCCTGGCGGACGGCCAGACCATCACCGTGGACAACCCCATGCACTACCCGGACCCCACCCGCATCAAGGGCTCGGAAGAGCCATACATCCGGGCCGCGATCCTGGTGCCGGAGCGCTACCTGGGCGCGGTCCTGAAGATGTGCATGGAGCGCCGGGGGGTTAATTCCCGGTTCAGCTATCCCACGCCGGGGCGGGTGGAAGTCACTTTTGAAATTCCCCTGGCGGAGGTGATCATCGACTTCTACGACCGCCTCAAGACTATCACCCAGGGCTACGGCTCCTTTGACTATGAGCTCCTGGATTACCGGGACAGCGATCTGATCAAGCTGGACATCCTGGTGAACAGCGAAAAGCTGGACGCCCTCTCCATGATCGTGCACCGCACCCGGGCGAGGGATTGGGGGGTGCGGGTCTGCGAGCGCCTCAAAGAAGAGATTCCCCGGCAGCAGTTCAAGATCGCCATCCAGGGGGCCGTCGGCGGCCAGATCATCTCCCGGTCCACCATCAACGCGTTTAGGAAGGACGTCACCGCCAAGTGCTACGGCGGCGACATCACCCGGAAACGCAAGCTCCTGGAAAAGCAGAAGGCCGGGAAAAAACGGATGAAGATGGTGGGTTCGGTGGAAATCCCCCAGAGCGCGTTCGTGGCGGTTTTGAAGACGGAGAACGAGTAAAAGCAGGGGTTAGGGGACAGGGATCAGGGGCCAGTAAGAACTAGTGGCCAGTGGTCAGGAAAAGAAGAAGGGATTATCCCATGAGGATTGGTAATAAATCCGGGCAATGGCTTTGGCTGATGCTGGTCGGCATAATAATCTCATTGGCGTCAATGGCGCAGGCGGAGGTCCGGGAGATCAAGCCCCTGAAAGAATGGCGGGGCCGGGTGGAGAGTTCTCTCAAGAAGAAGGCCCCGGCTCGGGGTTATCTGGCGACCCAGGAGGATTTAGACAAGCTGTGGGCGGCCTGGAAGATCACCGGGAAAAGCCCCAAGGTGGATTTCAAGACCCGGCTGGTGTTGGTGCGCACCTGCAATTGCAGCCATATCTCCATTACTCCCTTGCTAAATGAACGGGGGGATTTGCATGCCCAGGTGACGGTGACCAAGGATATTACCGAAGACGCGGCTTATGTTTTGGTCCTGATTCCCCGCCGGGGAATTCGCAGCGTGGAAGGGAAACCAATGGGGTCTAAATGATAGTTGCCTGATGGTTGAAATTTATGAATTCCATAAATGATGCCGGCTTACCCGGCCTTTACGTGCATGTGCCCTTCTGCCAAACCAAGTGCGGCTATTGTGATTTTTACTCCATTACTGATGAGGCATTAATCACCGATTGGCTGGCGGCCCTGGCACAGGAAAGCGCATTTTATCAGGACCGGTTCCGGGTTTTCGATACCCTCTACCTGGGAGGCGGCACGCCTAGCATCCTGGACGTAGGACAGCTTGGACATTTACTGGAGACCATGCGCCGGCATTTTTCTTTCTCCCCAGACACGGAAGTCACCCTGGAAGCCAACCCCGATGATCTGCATCCGGAAAAAATAGCCGCATATAAGGACCTGGGCATCAATCGCCTGAGTGTGGGCGTCCAGTCTTTTAACAACCGGGAACTGACCTTCCTGGGACGGAGGCACGCCGCCCGGCAGACGCTGGAGGCCCTGGAGGCCGCCAGGGCCGCGGGCTTTACCAACCTCAGCCTGGACTTCATCTATGGCCTGCCGGGGCAGACTCTGGAGGATTGGAAAAGGACCCTGGAGCAGGCGCTCTCCTTTTATCCTGAGCACCTATCCTGCTACCAACTAACCTATGAACCTGGGACTCCCTTGGGCCGCAGAAAAGCCCAAGGACGGGTAACCGCGGCCACGGAAGAAGAGGAACGGGATTTTTTTCTCTTCACTTCCCGTTTTCTGGAAGAAAGGGGCTTTTTACATTACGAAATCTCCAACTTCGCCCGGATAAATGCAGCCAGCGAAGAACCTTACTATTCCCGGCACAACCGCAAGTACTGGCGCCACGTCCCTTACCTGGGCCTGGGGCCGGGAGCCCATTCTTTTCATAACGGAAAACGCTGGTGGAACCATTCTTCGGTTAAGAGATATTGCCAATTCCTGGCCCAAGGTTCGCCCCCAATAGAGGACAGCGAAATCCTCTCTGCAGAACAGATCAGACTGGAAGCCCTCTACCTGGGCCTGAGAACTAAGGATGGAGTCTCCCTGGGCCTTCTCCGCCAATCTCCGGGATGGGAAAATTCCTTGACTGAACTTCAGAAATCAGGATTGATAGAGGTGAACCAAGACCGGGCGGTCCCCACCCCTGAGGGTTTTCTCCTGGCCGACAACTTGCCGCTCTGGTTTATGGGTGAAGGTATGGGTGAGGAAGATATGGAGTATCAACGGGGAAACCATTATGTCTCTGACCCCTGGCCCCTGACCCCTGACCCCTGCTGCGGGCAAGATACATGATTCAAGCGGAGAAAGGCAGCATCTCCACCGTCGTCATCTCCACGGCCCTGGGGCCCTCCGGCCGGGGCATCTTCCCCTATACCCTGCTTCCCGGCTACCGGCGGCTCCTCCGGGCCGTTAAGGGGACGGGGACCACCATCCTTGCCAAATCCGCGACCAGATTCAAGAGAATCGGCAATTTCATTCCTTGGAACCCCCTGACCTGGAAGTATATCCGCAGACTGCCGGATATGGGCATGCTCAATGCCTACGGCCTTACCAACCAGGGAGCGGATGCCTGCGGCCAGGAAATCAAAGGGGCGGTGGGCCAGGGCTTTAAAGTGATCCCCAATCTTTACCCGGAATTCGCCAAAGGCACGGAACTGGCAATTAAAGATACCCTGGAAGCCCTGGAGATTTATCAACAGATCCTGGGACCGGACTTTTGGGCCCTGGAACTCAACTATTCCTGCCCCAATTCCGAGGAGGCCATCCGGGAAAACGTGGCCCAGGGGCTCAAGTGCGCCCAGGCAGTGCAGAAAAAACACCCGACTCTCTTTTTGCTGGTCAAGCTCAGTATCTGCCACCCGTATGAATTTGCCCAGGAATTGGAAAAGCTGGGGGTGAACGCGCTCCACGCCATCAACACCATCCCATTTAGCATTGTTTATCCTTTACAACGCTCCCCCATGTGGCGGGTAGGGGGCGGGGGCGTCTCCGGCGGCCCGGCCCTGGCCGCGGCCCTGAGCTACAATACCAAGTTGCGGAAAAAGGTGGGGCTCCCCTTAATCATGGGCTGCGGCGTGAAGAACAAGGAAGATGTCCAAAGATATCTGGACGTGGGCGCGAACGCGGTGAGCCTCTGCACCCTGGCCCTGCGGCGGCCCAGGAAAGCGGCGGAGATTATGGAAATTTTTAATGAGGAATCCGCCTAATGGCAAATCCTCTCTACGTGGCGATTGTCGGCGGGGGGGAGACCTCCCCCGACATCCTGGCCCTGGCCCGGGAGGTGGGCCGGGAGGTGGCCCGGCGGGGGGCGGTGCTGCTTTGCGGCGGCCTGGGAGGGGTGATGGCGGCCGCGGCCCAGGGGGCGAAAGATGCGGGCGGGGTGAGCATCGGCCTCCTCCCCGATCCCGACCGCAGCCGGGCCAATCCGTATCTCACTTACTCTATTCCCACCAACCTGGGCCATGCCCGGAACGTGGTCATCGCCCACGCCGCGGACGCGCTCATTGCCGTGGACGGTAGCCATGGCACCATCTCCGAGGCGGCCATTGGCCTGAAGCTGGGGAAGCCGGTGGTCGGGCTGCACGTTGCCTGGGAACTGCCGGGGTTGAGGCGCGCGGCCACCGCTACAGAAGCAGTGGCCGCGGTTATGAATATGCTGAGGCGATAGGCAACTATCGACCCATCAGGCCGCACCCACTCCAGGTAGTCTACACCACACCTTTGCCGTTTAAGAATGGGCCGTATTTCTTGTCGGTGCCCATGATGTGCTTGGCCACCCAGTCTTCCAGGAACTTCATAGTGTCCAGGGTGATGTTGATCTTGCCGTCCTGATACTGTTTCTGAATGTCCAGCACCTTTTGCGTCATCCTTTGGTGAATCTGCCGGTGCTCTTCGTATTCCGGGTAGCCGTGGGCTTTCATGAGGCGCTCTTCCGTGGCAAAATGGGTGGCGGTATAGGATACCAGCCCGCCAAGAACCTTGCCCAACTCCTGTTTGCCCTGGCCCTCCAGCATGGCGGCGTGCAAATTTCCCACCAGGGTCAGAAGCCTTTTATGCTGCTCGTCGATTTCCTTGATATTTACGGAAAACTTATCGTTCCAGGTTAAAGAAGCCATGCTTACCCCCGATAGGCAAAGATTTCGCGGTTTATCGGGCCTTCCCGGAAAAAACTAAAATAAATACTTTTGGATTTTAAGGAATAGGCAAGAAAAAAGCGGCTAAGCGCCGGATGGCGCTTAGCCGCACTTTTGCTGAGGAATTGGGCTGATTAGACTTCCAGCCAGGAATCCGAGAACAGCACCTGGCCCATGATGACCCGGGCGGTCTTGGCGTAGTTCTGCAGCTCCTTGGAGAGAGACGGGATATCCACGGATTTGCCGTCCATGATGTCGTAAACCACTTTCACGGCGTCCGGTTTTTTGCCGTCCACCACGGCCCAGAGGTCGTCGTCGAACGCGTCAACGATGGCGGAGCGCATGCCGTAACGCTGCAGCATGATGACGTAAGCGCGGTTGATGATGGGCCGCAGCTCATCCGGCACGCCGTTACTGGAGTTGGACAGACCGCAGGTGGACAAGGACCCGGGAGCCATGTCCTGGAGCATCTTCATGTATTCCAACACCGCGATGAGCTGGTTCTGCTGGATGTTCAGCGGCGCGATGATGGGATCGAACCAGATATCTTCGTTGGCGATATTGTATTCTGCGGCCTTGGCCAGGATTTCGGCAGTGAGCATCCCTCTTTCGTGCTCATCCCGGGGCATGCCTTCCGGCCCCCACATAAGGCCGATCATGTAAGCGTCGTATTTTCTGACCAAAGGCATCATGCCGTCCATGCGCTCCGGACGGGCCATGATGGAGTTGATGATGGCTTTGCCTTTGTGGACCTTAAGGCCGGCTTCCATGGCGGCGATGTTGGAGGTGTCCAGGGCCAGGGGGATATCGGGCACCACTTCCTGAATGGCCTTGACAATCCACTCCATCAATTCTTCGCCGCCCTTACGGGCCGGGCCGATATTGACATCAATATAGTCCACCTTTTTTTCAGCCTCTTGCAGAGCCAATTCCTGGAGAGGCTTGGGGTTGCGCTCCTTCATCGCCTGACCGTAAACCTTGGTCACCACGTTCAGGTTTTCGCCAATACGGTAGAATTTTTCCATCAGGTGACCCCCTTCTTCAGTGTGCAGATAGTATAGAGGGGGAGAAAGCCTTTTAGCTTTCTCCCCAGATAATTAGGAGCTTCCCAATCACAGGCTACAGGGATTTCAAGAATGCCGGGATATGGGATGCTTCCCGGGGCCCGATGAGAACCTTCCAGTCGGGCAATTCCTCTTCCAGGTCGCCGCTGATGCCCGCGGCGTAACCCGGAATGATGATGGTGCGCGTCTTGGTTTTGTCATTGATGCCGCATTTTTTAACAAAATGGGCCACGGTGTCGCCGGAGAATTTCCCGGCGGCCCAGGCGGTCATCACCGACAGACCCTCGGTATCCTGGATGAGCAGCCAGGTGGGCACTTTGCTGCCCTCGATTTCGCCGGAGACGATGAAGTAAGTGAGAGCGAAGTTGGTGGTCACGGCCACCGGGGAGTCGGGGCCGGGGTTGCCGATTTCGTAGATGCCTGGGCTGATGATCATGGGCTTCTGCGGGTCGGTGTAGATGTTCAACCGTTCCAGCAGCAAGGGGAAGACCACCGCCGCGTCCAAATTCGACAGGACCACGATGCCGCCGTATTTGGCAATGAAGACCGAGGCATAAAGGGCCTCCATCATGGGATCATCGGTCATCTGGCAGGGGCAGGTGATGGTGGGGAAGCCGAAGGGCCGGAATTTGGGCACCAACGCGGCCCGGCGGATGACGATCTGGTCCTGGAGGGCCTGCTTCAAGCTGCGGGTGCCGGAATCGAGGACCAGGTCTTTGAGGCCCATGCCGGTGAGCTTGGTGGCCAGGTCCGCCAGGGCGTCATAGCCTTCCGCCTTGGCGATGAGGGGCAGCCCCATTTCTTTGGCCAGCGCGCCGAAGGCGTCGGCGTTAGCCGCGGTGGCTACGCCGATCAAGGGTTTCCGCTCTTTGGCCGCCTCGGCTCCAGCCTTGACCACGTCCGCTTTGTCGCTGCAAAGGATCAAGCCCGCGTCGGTCTTGTCCATTACCTTTTTGACCAGCGCGGCGAACTTGCCGGCGTCGCCGCTGGCGTCCTGCACCGCAATCAATTCCGGCCGCAGGAGGAGACCCACCCGGTCGTACTGCAACTTCATGAAGGCATCCAGCTGTTTGTCCACATCCCCGTCCGCCTGGGCAGTGGTGACCAGCCCGGCGATGAGGGTGGGATTGAAGAAGGTCTTCTCGTGGCGGAACATCACAGTTTCTCCGCCCACGGTTTTGGTACCTTCCTTCATGCCGATCTTCACTGGGCGGATGGGCGGGGCCGAGGCCTCAGCCAGTTTTTCCCTCACATCGTCGGAAACATAAGGGCAGGCATCCAATTCCGCCTTTCCGCTGGCAAGGGCCATGGCAAAGGCCAAACAGGTGGGAAAACCGCATTCCTTACAGTTAGTTTTGGCGAGAAGTTTGAAAATTTCGATTCCCGTTAAAGCCATCGTCTCTCTCCTTATCCATGGCTGGTGGCCCAAGCGGGTTAAACTGGGGACGACGCCCTGCCCTGCCCGCCGGGACCGGTATCAGAAGGGCCGGGAAGCCGCGCCTCCCGGCCCCGCAGAGGTTAACCGATAATGGGCTCCATTTCCAGAGCCGGATGCTTCTTCTCCGTCAGGAAGGAGAGTATCTCGTCTTCGGTGACGCCCACGGTTTCATCCGCGATGCGGTCGATGAGATCGGGGACTCCCAATTCCTCACCCCGTTTCAGGAGGCGTTCCCGGAGCTCTTCTTTGAGGATCTTGGGCATCCATACCACCCGTTTGAGGCCGCCGTCGCCCACCACGAATTTCCGCTGGCAGACGTTATACTTACTGTGGCCTACGAAGCCCGGGGTTACCTGCCCGCCACCGATGACGCCCGCCAGAGTGGTGAACTTCATGCCGCAGGGGGTTTCTCCGGTGTAGTCCCGGTTGACGGTCATGATGCCGTTGCACATGGGCAGAACCGCGCTGATGGCCTCACAGCAGCCGCAGGTGGTCATGGGATCATAAACCAAGCTGTAGAAGTTGTATTTTTCCACCTTCTGGCGGGAAGCCTTGAAAACGAAGTCATTGACTCCCTGCCACATCCCGTATTTCTCATCAATGGTCTCGCCCTTCTGGATGGGCTGGTTGGGACCGGTGGGGTTGATTTCAAAGGATGCCTTGCAGTCCATCCAGTTGTAAGCGCCGCAGAGTCCGGTCCGTTCCGGGCTGACCACACAGACGTGGTTAGGCGCAAAGGACTGGCACAGGGTGCAGGAGTAGTAGGTTTCGGTGGTTTCGTCGGTCATGCCCTCCACCCGGGCGTCCCGTTCCTGGTAAACCTTCCGGGCGATGGCGGTGAACTCGTCCACCTTTTCCTTCTCGGTATAGATTTTTATCTGGACTTTGTCGAAGATGGCGCCGAAATCCTGGTGGAACTTGGCATGGAGGATGGTGCCGATGTGTTTCAGGCTGAAGCCCTTTTCCACCGCGGATTTGCCGATGCGGTACCAGGCGATGTCCCGCTGCCCGATATGCATGATGCCCTGGGCATAGTTCACCAGGTGGTGAATCTGCCGCTCCAGGATGGGTTCGAAATCCGCCTGGAAGTTGCGGCCGGCCACTTCCACCACCACGGCCAAGGGGAGACGCATGGGGATTTTGTCCTGGGGAAGATCAGGGAGGTCGGGACCGAAGACTTCCACTTTCCCGTCTTCCACTTCGTCCATGCGTTTGCTGGTGACCCACTCCACGGCCTGGGTCTTGCCGCCGCCGCACTCCGCATAGAGGTCGTCTTTACGGACCCGCTCACCTTCGAACGCGGCGCCGAAGTTCACCGGGATGTCGATCTCGGTGACCGCGACCTTGAGACCCCGGACTTCGATGGATTTCTGGCCCAACTCCGCCATGGGCACATTGGAAACCACGTGCTCATAGGTGCAGATACCGGTGGGCAGCACCTGGGGGATATCCTGGTTGGTGATGGTGGGGAAGCCCCAGTTGATACAACCCGCGGCATTGGCGTACCATTCGTCGGAGATTTCGGACACGGCGTTGACAAAGGCAAAGATCCGGTCCTTGTTGTACAGGAGCATCTTCAAGGCTGCGCCCGGCTTGACGCCGCCGAAGGCCATGGCCGCCCGGTTGGCGAACCCCAGGGCGAAGACCGCGCCGGAGATGTCCGGGCTGAAGGGGACGATACGGGTCGGCCAGCCGATCTGCACGCCGCCTTCCAGCAGCTGTTCGGGCACGGAGGTCTTGCCGTCAATGGATTTGGCGGCGCAGAAGATGTAGAGGTTCTTTTTCTGGTATTCCGTCACCAGGTCCACGGCTTCCTGGACCGAAGGGGCGGCGCCGACGATGGCGGCAAACCCCGGGGCCGAACCGTCCACGAACTCGATGCCCCGTTTCCGGAAGATGGTGTCTTCCGCGGCTCCCAGCCAGATCTTGGTGTCGCCTTTGCTATAGACTTCTTCACCGCCTACGTAGTAGTCCGGTTCTGTCACGTAGCGGACAGCTTCGAAGATTTCTTCGGCCATGAGGGTAGCCAAACCCGCGTCCAGGCCGGGTCCCAGGTAAGGCAGATGGTGCTTTTCCGCGGGAACCGGCGGCAGCAGGGCCTTGCAGCGTTCCATGACCGGTATCGCGTCTTTGATTTTTTCGATCTTGACGCCCATCAAGGAATAGATAATGGGCAGGTAATAAGCGGTATTGGGAAACCCGATGTCCTGGTTTTCACCATATTTGTCCCGGGCGGCGTTAAGGGCCTCAGCACATTTATTGACGATCTTATGAGCGCCGCGGATGGCAGCGGAGATGATGATCTTAGACACGTTGGCGTCCTCCTTCCTTTTTCATAAAGGAAATTATCTGCAAGGAGGCTGCCGGAGAGGGCAGCCTCCTTCTTTTTAGTGTTCTTCGCCGGCGGCGGCTTCCAGTTGACGGCGCATTTCCATATCCATGAGCACCCGTTCCCGGGCCTTGTCGATGCCTAAGGCTTTCCGTTTCAGGTCGATGTGGGCGATCATGCGTTTGGCCATCTCCATGGGATCCTGGACAAAGTCCCACTTGCCGCCGTACTCTTCCTCGATGCCCTTGAACAGGTAGTCGGTGAAGATCTCCGAGCCGGTGGTGGGGAAGGTGACGCCGAAGAGCGTGTACACGCCGGAGGTCACGAAGTACTGGCCGATGGCGATGGCCTTCTCGCTCATCCACTCCGGCGCCGCGCCCGCGGCGGGGAGGTCACTGATATCCGTGCCCAGGCCCCCGGCCTTAACACAGGCGGTGGCCGCCATCAGGATCCGGGAGTTGTCCACGCAGGCCCCCATGTGCAGCACCGGCGGGATGCCCACAGTCTCGCAGATCTCGGCCAGACCCTCGCCGCAATACTTGGAGCCTTCCGGAGTTAAGAGGCCGTATTTGCCCGCGGCCATGGCCGCGCAGCCCGTGGACAGCACGATGACGTCATTTTTGATCAGTTCCTTGATCAAGACCATGTGGGAGGTGTCCTGGGCGGTGCGGCAGTTGTTGCAGCCCACCACCCCGGCCACGCCCCGGATGCGGCCGCCGATGACGTTATCGTTCAGGGTGTAGTAAGTGCCCCGGATGGAGCCGCCCAGGAGGTACTGGATAGTCTCGTAAGAGAAGCCCACGATGGTGGGGCTGGAATACTGGGGAATCATCACCGGGGAGCGGCGGTTGGGGTAGTTGTCGATGGCTTCCCGGAGCACCTTCCGGGCCACGTCCAGGGCATGATGGTCGTCAAAGGGGATATGCATGGCCGCGCCTTCCATCATGGCCCGGTCGTCGGTGGTGATGATCTTGGTGTGGTAGCACTTGGCCACGTTGGCCAGGGCCTGCATCTCGCACTGCACGTCCACCACCAGCGCGTCCACCGCGCCGGTAATCACCGCCAGCTCCTGGTGCAGGTAGTTCCCGGCGACGGGCACGCCGTGGCGCATCAAGACTTCGTTGGCGGAGCAGCACATGCCCGCCAGTTGAATCCCCTTGGCGCCCTTGCTCTTGGCGTAATCCACCAGCTCTTTCTCCTGGGAGGCCACGTACAGCATCTCCGGCAAGAGCGGCTCATGGCCGTGCATCACCACGTTCACGTGGTCTTCTTTCAAGACGCCCAGGTTGATCTCCCCGGCGATGGGCACCGGACAGCCGAACATGATGTCCTGGAGGTCGGTGGAAATCATGGACCCGGACCAGCCGTCCGCCAGGGCGCAACGGGTGGACTGCTTGATCAGGTTGTGGTAGTCCTGGTCCACGCCCATGTGGGTGCGGTGCATCAGCTCCACCACTTCGATGTCCACGCCCCGGGGCACCACCCCGTGTTTGCGCCAGATCTCCTGGCGTTTCTTGGGGGCCCGGCGCACGTAATTGATTTCGCCCTCCTGCTGGCCGAACTCCGCCAGGACCTTGGGACCCAATTCCTTGGCGATGTCTTCGGGAGAGCGGGGTTTGGCGTCTTCGCCTTCACCCACCATGACGGGCACGTCCCAGTCTTTGGCTACCCGGCGCAGCTTGGCCACGTCCTTGATCTTATAGCCCTGGGTGCGGCCGTTGGCCACTTCGATGAAGAGCTTGGCCACGCCCCGGGAGTGGTCGCTGTGGGAGGCTGAACCCGCGGCCACCATGCGCGCGAAGTTCCGGGCAACGATGGTCTCCGCGGTGGCGCCGCACAGACCCATGCGGGCTTTCTTCTCGACTGGGGTCTCGCCTTCCTTTTTCTTGGGAGCAGGCACCCGGCAGGGACCCTGGGCGCAAATGCGGCAACATGCGCCCTCAATGCCGATGGGACAGGGCTTCATGGCCTTGGCCCGGTCAAAAATGGTCTCAACGCCCTCAGCCTGGGCCTTCTTCAGCAACTCCTGGGCCGCAGGGTCCATGGTTAGCTTGTCCAGTTCTAACTCAGCCATTAAACTTTCCTCCGTTTCTTACGTTAAGAGATGACCTTCATGGCCCCTCTCGGGAGACAGAGCCCCATACCCGTGGTTAATATCCAGTAGGCGCAAGTGATGGGCCGGGCTCTGAGTGCTATGGTTTGGTCTGTCCCAGGTTGGTGTGGGCGCCTTATCCGGCCAGTTCCTGGATAATGGATTTGGTCAATTTCACTGCTTCCGGGTGCCGCATAATGAGCAGGTCGCCGCCGGCCAGAAGCAGGTCCACCGCAGTGATGGCCTCCATGAGGATGCCCCGCCTGGTCTGGTCGCCCAGTTGGGGGGCTTCCGCATTAGTCTGCTTACATTCCTTCACCTTCCACACTTCCTGGCCCAGGTAATTAACGATGGGAAGCTGCAGCTTGTCATCTTCCTGGGTGAGGGCGGCCATGCGGTCCCGCTCCATGACGGAGTAAGAATACTCCAAGCCGTAGCCCAGACCGCCGGTGGTGGGATCAACCAGAATCTGAGAGTCTTTGACGCCCAATTGCCCCAGCAGGATGTTCAACTGTTTGGCCAGGTTGACGTCAATGGGGGAGTTGGCGATGACCGTGTGGTTGTACCCCAGGGCCGCGGCGCCGATCTTCTTGTAGTTCTTGTCCTGCACCGGGCCGATGGTCAGGCTGAAGTCGGCGCAGGCCTCGGCCACGGCCGGCAGCACTTCCGCGTCCTTATCCACGTTGCTGGTGCCATAGACGATCAGGGGAACGTCGATGGCCGCAGCCACTTTTTTGGCCGTGGCCGCCGCGGATTCCGGAGAGGCGTCGTCCCCGTTGGGGTCGGTGCTCACCAGGATCAGGGCAATGGCCTCCGCGCCGTAGTCCTTGATGCATTTCTGGGCCCAGGCCACCGGGTCCCCGGCGACGTCCTTGAAGGGTTCCAGAGCCGGTGCCGCCCAATCTTCACCAGGGTTCTTGTCCCATACTTCCATGGCCACCCGGGGCTTGTTCGGCATCACCCCTTCAAAAACATAAAAGGGGTAGGATGTCTCCCCCCCTAAAGTGATGGCCTTTCCGCCTTTGCCGATGGTTACAGGTTTGATTGCGCCAGAATAAATCTGTTTGGGAATTTCAAAAGCCAAGGTCGTTCCCTCCTTATATTTCCGGAATTTCCGGCCCCATACACCAATGGAGGTCTAAACATTGTGAAAATAATCTTTAATTGTCAAATAAGTCAAGCAAAAAATTCATCCAAACTCTCGCGGAATTATGCACTTAAGTTAACAATCGGGTAAAGATGCCGTAAGCTGCTTGTAATGCTGAAGAATCTCCCGGCAGCTTATAGGTGGGACGGCCCTGCGCGTCGAATTCCGCGATGTGGGGGTCTTCGGGGATCAAGCCGGCCAGTTCCAGGCCGTGAGCTTCAATTTCATCCTGGGCCTTGGGAGAGAGGCCGTTCACCGCCCGATTGACGATGAGGACCGCGCGGCCGATGACGATCTTCAACTGCCGGGCCAGGTCCTGGAGGCGGCTGGCGGCTTGAACTCCCCGCCAGGATGGGTCCGAGACCAGCACCAACAAGTCCACGTTGCTGGTGGTGAGGCGGCTGATATGCTCCATGCCCGCTTCGTTATCCATTAATATATAGGGATAATTCTTGGACAGCACCCCCATGAAATGGGCCACCAAGTTATTGGCCGCGCAATAGCACCCCGGACCCTCAGGTTGCCCCATGACGATGAGATCGAAGCCGTCGGCTTCCACCAAACATTGATTGATACGCATCTCGATAAGCTGGTCCTTGGTGATGTCCACCAGGCCGCCACCCTTTTTCATTTCTTCCCGGGCCGCGCCCACGGTGGCATCCACCTCCACTCCCAGGACCTCGTTGAAATTGCTGTTGGCGTCCGCGTCCACCGCCAGCACCGGGGTCTTCCCATGCTCCACCAGGTAGCGGAGCAGCATGCCGGCCACCGTGGTCTTACCGGTGCCGCCTTTTCCGGCCAGGGCGATTACAAAACTCAAAGGTTTTCCTCCCGTTTTTAAAGGCTGCTTTTTGAATAATTAAATATATGCGGTTTCCAGCAGGGCGTCAACTTCTGAGGAAATGGCTGTAGGGGCGGGTTTAAAACCCGCCCCTACGGGCTGGCCTCCTGCAAGGCAACTTCACTCAAGCCGCACCCTCGCGTCCAGGGCCAGAATCCCTGGCTGGCCGGGCAAAACCCGCACCGGGTTGAGGTCCACTTCCTGGATTTGGGGAAAATGCAGCATGAATTGGGACAGGGCAACCAGGGCGCGGCTCAGGGCCTCCAGGTCGGCGGGGGCCTGGCCGCGAATGCCCGCCAGCATCCGGCCCATGCGGGTGGCCGCGATCTGTTCCCGGGCCTGGGCCAGGTCAACCGGCGCTACCCGGAGAGAGACGTCGTCCAGAATTTCGGTGCCCACCCCGCCAGCGCCAACGGCCAGCACCGGCCCGAACGCGGGGTCCCGGCGGCCGCCCAGAAGCGCCTCCAGGCCGCCGCTCATCTGGGCCATGACCACCACCTGCCAGTCTTCTGCGGCCGTCAAGACTTTTTGGGCGGTTTGAGCCAGCCGGTCGAAGGCCGCGGCCACCGCGGCCGCGTCTCCCAAATCCAGGATCACCCCTCCGGCCTCGGTTTTGTGCACCAGAGAGGGCGCAGCCAGCTTCAGGCAAACGGGATAGCCCAGCTCTGCGGCCGCGGCCATTGCTTCGGTGGAAGTAGCGGCTGCGCGCCAAGGGGCCACCGGGATTCCCAAAGCTCCCATGATAGTCAAGGCCTGGGGCAGGGAGAGAAAGCCCGGTTGCCGCGGCAGGAGCGCGGCCGCCTTCTCCGCGTCGAAGAGAGCGGAAGTTCCTGCCTCCGCGGATTCCACCCTTGAGGCCAGGAAGTGGCTGGCGGCCAGGGCCTCCACCGCCTCTTCGGGAAAGTGAAAGACCGGCACCCCCAAACTTTCCCGGAAATACTCCTCTTCCTCCAGGGAAATGAGGACGGTGACCGCCATGGGTTTGGCCGCGGCCCGGGCCATCTCTACACACTTCCGGGCCATCTCCCGGCCCCGCTCGATTTCAAAGTCCGCCATGGGCCCGTAATTAAACAAGATGGCGTCCACCTCCGGGTCCCGGCAGAGCGCGGCCACAATCTCTTCATAGACCGCAAAATCGAAGATATCCCCCAGGTCGATGGGGTTGGTAGGCCTGATAATCTGGGCCCGGGAACGCCCGCTGACAAGTTCCGCCAGTTGGGGGGAAAGGGGGGCCAACTGAAAACCCCATTGCCGACAGGCATAAGCGGTGACCACCGCCTCGCCGCCGGTGCGGGAGAGGACCACCACCCGTCGGCCTTTAACCGGGGGGTCCCCCGCCAACTTAGCGGCAGCCAGAAACTCGGTCTGTTTTTTAATGGGTAAGATGCCGCTTTGGCGGCAGGCCGCGTCCAAGACCCGCTCATCCGTGGCCAGGGACGCGGTATGGGAATGGGCAATGACCGCGGTTTCCTCTCCCACGTTAGGGGCATGGAGATAGATGGGTTTATTGGCTCTCCGGGCCACGGACATCAGCTCTCGGCCGTCCCGCAGGCCCTCCAGGTAAAGATAGACGGCCTGGGACGCGGAGTCTTCCAGAAAATATGATAAAACTTCATTTTCCGCCACGTCCAGCCGGTTTCCCAGGCTCAGGAACTTGCTCAGCCCCAAACCTTCTTGGGCCATCCAGGCAAAGAGGTGGGAACCCACCCCGCCGCTCTGGGAGATGATAGCGATTCGGCCCTTACGGGGAGGCGGGGTTAGAGACGCAAAGGGCAGGGCCAGGCCGGTCTCCATGTTGATGAGGCCTAGGCCATTGGGGCCCACCAGACGCATGTCGTAACGGGGGAGCAAAGCCCGGATCTCTTCTTCCATGGCCCGGCCCGCGTCGTTCAGTTCGGAGAAGCCCGCGGATTCCACCACCACCCGTTTGATACCCAAACGGCCGCAGGTCTCCACTGCTTGGGGCACCACTCGGGCGGGGGTAAGGATGGCTGCCAGGTCCACGGCCTCGGGCAGGTCTTCCAGACGGGGGTAGATGGGCAACCCGAAAACCCTACCGCCCCGGGGTCCCACCAGCAGGATTTTTCCCTGATAGCCGAACTTCAGGAGATTGGCCACGATACCCCGGGCCAGGTTGGCGGGATTATCGGAAACCCCCACCACTGCCACGCTTTTTGGGTTGAAGAACTTTTCCATGGTTTAAAGTATAAGTATTTTCTGAGGCTTTGGGGATAGTATAAAATAATGTAAATCTGGCAAGACCAAAGAAAATTAAAGAGAACAGCTGGAACCGTTGATTTTTTCAACGCCAACCCGATGGCGGGGCGCAGATCATGTCCTATGAAAAATGCAGTGACGTAAATCAGGAGTTCTGGGAAGAATTAAGGCAATCGGACCCCGAGGAAGTAATCGCGCGCACCGGCGCAGTTTTCCGGGACGGCCGTTATCACCTGTCTTTTCTCCAGCGGGAGCTGGTGGTTGACCCGGTAGCCGGGAGGTTGGAGGTGGCCGGGATGCCGGGAACAGATCCAGGGTTCCGGTTGTGTCTCACTGCACTGCTCTACCTACTGCGCCTGGATATCCGCTCCTTGGGGCCCCTCCTCAGCCCCCTGGAGTTCTCCGGCGGGGCCACCTTCTTTCGCGGCCATCACGGCTTGCCCCATGCCCCCCTAAAAGAGCGGTTCGGCCGGGATGCGGCCGGGTTCCGGGCCGCGGGTGAGCGCCTCCAGGGTGAGAAGGGGAACGCGGGGGACGCAGCAGTGGCCATGCAAGTCTTTCCCGGGCTGGTAGTGGAGGTGATCCTCTGGCAGGGCGATGAAGAGTTTCCACCCGAGGTCACTTTTGCGCTGCCCGCACACCTTGACCACTTCTGGCATCTGGATGCGGTCTGGGGACTCTTGAACTTGGTTGCCCAGGAAATGCTACAGGCCGGCATGGGCGAATAAGGCAATGGAGGCAATGGAGGCAATTTAAAGATTAATAAGATTAATAATAAATAAAATTAAGAACATCGAAGTAAAGATACTTTAAGGTTCCTTCATTTTTTCCCTGCTTGTGATCACTCACTCAGTTCGAGATGATGGAGGAATTCAAAAGTCTCAAAATAATTTGAAAGATTTTTAAATTAATTTAAGATTTTTTCAAGTGACATTATTTTGGGTTTAATCTTTGCTTTTAGCTAAAGAGTGCCTTAATTTCTCGAGAACGAACCGACAAGAGTTTAAAATCATTCCCTTTTTGTTGCCTCCCTGCACTCATCATGCCCCCTTGCACCTCCAAAGGAGCGACTTTATCAAATAATTAATTTAATAACCTTAACTGGCCGAATTATATAATCGATAAGCTTGGTTACGGTGTAATACCCAATAATTTTTTGCTTGCAAATTTCTTCAATCAAGATTCTATATCAACGAACTTGTTTAATCCCTGGCTGAGGAAGTGGCCATGGCGCATCTTTATAAAAAGATAAAAAAGGGCCGGGAGTATTTTTATATCCGTGAGACCCAAAGGGTTTACGGCAAGCCTACCACAGTGAACCAGGTATACCTGGGCACCGCGGAGAAAGTCCAGGCCCTCCTGGAGGGACATGACACAAAATCCCAACAGGGTTTCTCTCCCAAGGAATTCGGATCGATATTCGTCCTCAACGAAATCGACAAGTCTTTGGATCTGGCCGGCCTGGTAGACGAGATTCTGCCTCCCAAGAAACGCACTAAAGGCCCCAGTTTGGGAGAGCTATTTTTCTTCGCCGCGCTGAATCGGGCCATTGACCCCACAAGTAAGAGGAAGTTGGCTGCTTGGTACGAAGCCACGGACATTCTCCGCATCCGACAGGTGCGCCTGGAATCCCTCAGCTCCCAGAATTTTTGGAATCATTGGAATCGCGTGAGTGACAAGGATTTGGCGGAAATTGCCCACCGCTTTTTCCAACGGGTCCACTCTTTGGTCCCTTCGCAAAAAGAAAATTTGTTATTGGAAATCAGCAGTTATTCTTCCACTTCCACCGCCCAGGAAGATGTCTCCCCGGGAGAGCAGCGAAAAGCGGCCAAAGCTCCGCATCAGTTCTGGCTGGCCCTGGTCACCGAAAGAACCACCGGGGTGCCCATTTATTACCAGCTCATCACCAAGGCCATTCAAGAAAAGGAATCCCTGGAACCGGTTTTTAGGAATCTCCTGGCCAAAATCAAAGATCTGGGGATAGAAGTCAAGGACCTCACCGTTATTTTGGGAAAAGGCACCGACTCTCCTGCCCTCATCGACCTGGTTGACTCGCAAAAAGATCTGCATCTAATTGCAGCCTATACCCCCGACTTTCTCCCCGAACTGGCGGCAGTCCCATTGAAAGATTTCACTATTCTCCCTTGCAAGTACAATCGCCGGCTCTTGGCGGAAGGGGAGGAGAAAGACCAGATACTCTATTATGAAACCCGGACCTTGGTCTGGGACCGTCCCCACAAAGTCGCGGTCACTTTTGATCCCCGGACTTTTGAGAGCCAGTATCAAGAATTCATGGAGAAAATTCAAAAAGTGCGGCAGGAGTTTGTGGCTCTCCAACGAAAGTGGCAGCAAGGGGAAGTCCCAGAGGAAGCTTCCCGGTTTCTGGAAGACCACTTGCTGCAACTATGCCAGTATCTCCAATTAAAGCCGGAATTAATTAAGGTGAGTCTTAAGTTCGAAGGGAGCAATCCTATCATCTCTTTGGAACTCCAGGAGGAGGTGGTGAAAGAGGTGGTGCGGAGCCTCGGGAAGACCATTCTGGTGACCGATCATGAAGATTGGTCTGGGGAGGAAATCAGCGAGGCCAACATTGACCGCTGCATTGTCGAAGAGCAGATTCGCCAGACCGGTATTACCTTACAAGAGGTTATTCTGCCCCAATATCACTGGACGGAATCCAAGCTCCAGGTCAACATTTTTGTGTGCATGGTTGCTTTGACTTATCTCATCCTCTTGCATCAGCGTCTGCATCAGGGGGGCTTGCTTATCACTCTGAAAGAGGCCCTGGAAGCTATAAGAGATTTGCGGACCGCGGTCTTCTGGCAACCTCAGGAAGAAAGGCTTAAAAGAATGCTGATTCCTCCCACCGACACCCAACTGGCCCTCCTGCATGCCCTGGGCTTCCAGGTTGAAGAAGGCAAAGTTATCTCTGCAAAATAATTTTTATCTCGCCGAATTCATAAGTTAAGTCCCATTTCTCCCCTTAAACTTCTAAACTTCACCGATACCGTGCCGATAAATATTTAAACCAGGGCTTGTAGGACCCAATTTCTGCCCAGGACCCTCTTATTGGTTTAATATACCTAAGCAATTCAGCTAAACAAAGTTCTCATAAAATAGCAGAACGTTATTGTATGTTTTTTTACAGACATTAACCCTGATTAAAATGAGGGCTCTAAAAAGAGAAAGGGTTCCATGGAAAAGATGAGATTGATTCAACATGCCAGGGAAACCGAGACGCGCCTTAATGAATACCTGGAATTAATTTATGCGGCTCGTCAAGACGCCCTCAGGACCATCTCTTCTTTGGAGGGCATCATCTTGAATATTGATCTGCTGCTGGAGGCGGCGGCCTCGGAGTTCGCTTCTCCGGGGGAAGCCAAAGAGGAATTGGAACTAATGGCTGCACACGCCCGCACTCTGGCTCACATGGCTCTTTCCGCGGCTAACAACACCGTCACCATGATCCAGGCGAACATTCCTAAGACAAAAGAGGGTGCGGCTAAAACCATGGGGTTGGTGAAACGGCTGACCCGAGGACGGAAAGTCGCGGAAGTGACCTATGATTCCCTATACCTGGCATTGGCCGAGATAACCAAAGTGATCCGGCAGGTGGAAGAGGAGGCTCTGCGTTGCGTGAAAGCGGCCGAGGCGCTTCTGCCCCAGGTGGAAAACCTCCAGGACCAGATACTGCTGCTAATGCCGCAGCTTCCAGGCGAAGAGGATAGCAATGAAAAGAAAATCGCGGCCAGGTTGGGAGTCTCCCTCTCCCTCGTCAAAACCCTTCACTGATAATCTTAGCGCACTTATTACGTGATTTATTCTTTAATTATGGGGGCAGACCGCTGGTCCGCCCTGAATTTTAGATGAATATTGAAGGATTAGGCCGCAGTCTCGCCTCTTCCCGTAAATTCGCGGTTCCCACTCCCTTACTTTATTTTCCAGGGTTAAGTTCCAAAAAAATATATTATATTTAAATAAGATAACGGCTGCCCTGATAGCATTTTACGACTGGTTATCAGGTCGATTAAATGAGCTGCAAAGCTTAACTTATGATTTTTATTATCTTTACAACCGAAAACCAAAAACTAAAACCTGTCTTATGTCGCGCTCTAAACCATGCCCCCGAGGCGCCAAAATCGGCCTGACCACCACCATTCCAGTGGAGGCGGTGCTGGCCGCGGGGTTGGCCCCGGTGGATTTGAATAATCTCTTCATTTCCTCGCCCCAGGCCCTGGCCCGGGTCAGCAATGCTGAGACCGCGGGCTTCCCCCGCACCGTCTGCGCCTGGGTTAAGGGCATCTACGCCACTCTCCAGGACCACCCGGACATTGAAGCGGTCATAGTCGCCTGCCAGGGGGATTGTTCTTACACCCAGGCCCTGGGAGAAATTCTGGAGGCCGACAACCGCCGGGTGATTCATTTCAAGTTCCCCTATCCCCAGGAGCGAGGGCAGATGCAGCGGGAGCTGGAAAAACTGCTGGTCAGCCTGGGAACCACCGCGGGGGAAGCGATCCGGGCCCAAGAGGGGCTGGAGCCTTTGCGCCGGAACTTGCGCCGCCTGGACCGCCTGACCTGGGAGACCGGCCAGGTGCGGGGAGAAGAGAATTTTTTGTATCTCATCAGCAGCTCCGATTTTGAATCCGACCCCGAGGCTTATGCCCGCAAGGTGGCGGCTTTTCTGGAGCAGGCTGAAAAACGCCCCCACCGTTCTTTCCCCGTGCGCCTGGGTCTGGTGGGAATTCCTCCCATCTTCACCGACCTTTGGGGCTATTTGGAGGAATTGGAGGCTGGGGTGGTCTTTAACGAAATGCCCCGGCAGTTCAGCATGCCCTATCCGGGCCTGGACCTGGCGGAGCAGTACCTGCGGTACACTTATCCCTATGATATTTTCGCCCGCCTTGCGGACCTGGAGGAAGCCGTCAAGGAACGCCGCCTGGACGGCCTGGTGCACTATACCCAGAGTTTCTGCTTCCGCCAGATGTTCGACCAGATCATTCGGGAACGTCTGGGAATACCCGTTTTGACTATAGAGGGGGACCGGCCCACTCCCCTGGATTCCCGCACCCGCATGCGCCTGGAGGCCTTTGTCGATGTCTTACGGCCTTGAGGGGAGAGAGTTTTTGGGGGAGGGGGCCAGGGGCCCTACAATCCCTCCCCCAAACCCCCTCCCCCAACCCCTTAGAGCTTTGGGCATGGACTTTGGCAGCCGCTACGTCAAGCTTGTCTGCTGGCGGGAAAACCGCGGCTGGACCCGGAAAAAAATAGACACCCTCACCTTCTTCCGGGATTATCTAAAGCGGGGGAAGGGCATAGTGGCCGTGGATTGGCCCCGGCTGGGCCTGACGCCGCCCCAGGCCCTGGTGGTCACGGGGTATGGCAAAAATCTGCTTAAGGAGCATTTCCCCACCATTACCGAAATTCGCGCCCACTTCCTGGGGGCACGGCACGCCATGGGCCTGGACCATTTTATCCTTTTGGAAGCGGGGGGCCAGGATACCAAGGTGCTCTATGTCAAAGACGGGCGGGTCTTCGATTTTCTCACCAACGACCGTTGCGCCGCGGGCACCGGGCGCTATCTGGAGAACATGGCCCGCTTCCTGAAGATGCCTCTCCGGGAATTTGCAGCAGCCTGGCGGGAGCCTGTGGAGATTTCCCACACCTGCGCCATCTTTGGCGAGAGTGAGCTGATCGGCCATATCCTGGAGGGGATGTCTCCGGAGCGCATCGCTGCGGGGGTCAACGCGTCCGTGGCCCGGCGGGTGCTAATGATGGTGCGCCGCTACCCCTGCCGCACCCTGGTCTTTGCCGGGGGAGTGGCCCGGAATCGGGCCGTAGTGCAGCTTTTGCGCCAGCACCAGGACTATCAGGTGATAGTGCCCTCGTACCCCCAGTTTACCGGAGCCCTGGGCTGTTGTCTGGAAGCTCGCGATTCTTTCCAGAAAGAGGAGCCATGACCCTTTTGCCCGGAGAGCATCCCCTGAGCCAGGCCCTAAGGCAACTGTTGCCCAGCGATGCCCCCTGGCCCATGTCCGCAGAAATGCGTCTGGAGCACTTGCCCTCTTCCCGGGAAGTTGTCCGTCTCTCCGCCACTTGGGGGGATCTGGCCGTGGTGGGCAAGTTTTATTCCGGCTATCCTCCGGCCACGTCTGCAGACCGCAGTCTCGATGGGGAGTACCAAAACTATCTCCGGGCCGAGGCATTGGGCTTGACCCAAGGACCCGGCCTAATTCCCCGTCTGCTGGGACGCCATCCCCAATCCCGGTTGGGCCTGGTGCTGGAGGCCGTTCCCGGCCCGGACCTGGACCGGTCTTTGGCCCTGGCGTGCCACCAGGGAGAGCATGGCCAGCTTTATTACCATTTGGAAAAGCTGGCCGGGCTGCTTGCGGTCTTTCATAGCCGGCCTCTTCCCGAAGAACCTGTGTCTTCGCCACCAGCCCTGGCCTACTTTGCCAAGCTGCGCCGTCAACTTCAGGACAAGGGTATTCTTACCTCTGAGGATGAGAGGGCTTTTGAGGAGGAAAGCGTAGCCTGGGCCGAAAGGCTGGCCCGTTTTCCCGACCGCCTGGTGTTGGCGCACGGGGACGCCACGCCCACCAATTTTCTCTTTCCGGACGGCCGCGCGGTGGCCCTGGACCTGGAGCGACTGGGCCCCGGGGACCGTTTACAAGACCTCTCCTGGGTGGCCGGGGAAATGAAACATGCCTGGGGTATGCGCACCGGATATATGGATGGAGCCGAAGCGGCAATTGCTCGTTTTTTTGAGGCTTATCTCCGGGCTTTGCCCGCGAACGCGGCCCTGGCCCGGCGGATTTTTGTTCTCAACCCCTTTTACATGGCCCTGGCGGAGCTGCGCATCGCTCGAAACAATTATCTTTCCTGGGAGCACCGCCGGGCATTGGTGGCCGAAGCCAGGCGCTGCCTGGCCGGAGGCCGGAGCCTGTCCCTATGAAAACCGTGCTGATCATCGCCGGCTCCGACCCCGGGGCCGGCGCGGGCCTGCAACAGGACCTGAAAGTGGCCACCCTCCTGGGGGTCTATGGGTTGACGGTGGTCACCGCCCTGACCGTCCAGAATTCTCTGGGGGTGCAGACTGTGCACCCAGTGGCCCCAGAGGTGGTGGACGCGCAGTTGAACGCAGTTTTCAGCGATTTCCCGGTGGCCGCGGTGAAAGTGGGCATGTTGGCCACCGCGGAGATCGTACGAGTCGTGGCCCAGCGCCTGAAGGAATTCAACCCCCAATACCTGGTGGTGGACCCGGTGCTCGCGGCCAGTTCCGGCGCGGCGCTCCTGGACCCGCCGGGAATTGTGTTTCTTAAAGAGGAGATTTTTCCTCTCACCTATCTGCTCACTCCCAACGCGCCGGAGGCCGCGCTGCTTACCGGGATGGAAGTGAACACCGCCCAAGACCTGGAAGAAGCTGCCCGGCGTCTCCAGCAAATGGGACCGGAGTGGGTCCTGGCCAAAGGTGGCCACCTGCCGGGAGAGCCGGTGGACGTCCTGACGGACGGGATCAATGCTTATCATCTTCACAGCCCCCGCCTGGACGCGCTCCACAATCACGGCTCCGGCTGCGCTTTGGCTACCGCCTGCGCCGCGGGTCTGGCTCAAGGCCTGGCCCTGCCGGAAGCAATAAATCAAGCCCGAGCTCTGGTGACCCAGGCCCTGCGTTGGGGCCTGCCCTTGGGAAGCGGCAAGGGACCGGTCAACCCTTATGCCCCCTTTGCCCGGGATGCGGCCCGCAACCAGGTCCTGGAGTCGCTAAAGATTGCCGCGGCCCGCTTGCAACAGGAAGAAATCTCTCCCCTCATCCCGGAAGTGATGAGCAACCTGGGGTACGCCGCGCCCTATGCGGAGGGGCCCCAGGACGTGGCCGCGTTCCCCGGCCGCCTGGTGAAAAGCCCCCAGGGGCTGCTGCTCCCCGCGCCGCCGGCCTTCGGGGCCTCCCGGCATATTGCCGCCATTATTCTTGCAGTTCTGGATCACTATCCCCATCTGCGGTCGGCCATGAATATTAGATACTTTCCAGGTCTGGAAGAGATCGCCCCTTTGCTGTCGTTAAAGGTGGCCGTGATGGAACTGCCTCCCGAATCCTTGGAGATTAAAGACCGAGAAAGGAACCTGGCTGGCCGGTTGGCCGCGGTGTTAAAGACCGGTGGACCGCCTCCGGACCTGATCCCTGCTCCAGGAGGATGGGGCCTAGAGCCTATGCTCTATGTGCTGGGGCCTGACCCCCAGGCGGTGGCGGAAAAGGTGGTGGTCTTGAAGAACGCCTTAAGCGCGGCCGGTAGGCTGCTGTGATTATATGTGATTATATAAGATGTCTTAAGGAGAAAAAGGCAAGGACCAGGAATTTGGTATAAGAGCAAAGAAGAGGTCAGGATAGGCAGGGCAAGAGCGAAACCGACCTAGCAAAAATTACTGCAACGCTTCTCTAATTCTCCTTTCTTAATTCTTGTTTCAGATTGGCCGGGACAAAGGGTTAAGGTCCGGTTTTGGGGCAAAAGGGAAACCTGCCCGCAGAGGTTCATGATTTCGTCGAAATCGCCCCGGTTAAATTCGGGAACCGGCGTGTATTGCGCCAATTTCCCATCCTTGATTTTCGGGCCGTGGAACCTGAGAACCAGCATTTCCCAGAGCGGCTCATCCTCCGGCGGGGACACCGGGGAAAGGGCTACGCCGTAACCATTGGCAAAACGGATGATAAGTTGTTTTTCCTCCGGAACCTGCCGGTGATGAATTAAAACGATTTGCGGCCCCAGGGCCCGAAAGATCTCCTGACCTCTCCCCCAAAGGGAGGGGCTGCAATGGTTCAGCCCTTCCATAGTTAACCTCCCCAACTTTATCTGCATTAATTTTTTTTGGAGATCCTGAGCAACCGCAGGTGAAATTTACCTGCGCCAGGGGTTTACCAATTTTCCCTCGCATCTCTGAACCTCACGAAGGCCACATATAATCCCATAATTATACTGCCGCACAAAACCCCCACAGAAAAAGTCATAAGGTATGAGATCATAGCCGCTCTTCTTAAAATTAATAGGGAACCATTTTTCTGACAGCATTCTTTGCCAGTTGCCGTCATCATATCCCCTGACTATTAAATGCAAATTAGATTTCGGTTAATTTTTAGTTAAGACAACTGTTTGATATATCTGATTAATATTGGGAAGGGGCGTGGCAAGGCCAAAGCTCTTGGTCAAAGGAGCAATTGGGGAAGGTTCTTAGGAGAAATGGAAAAATGTTTTACAGGTCCCCGGGCGGGACAGGCGCGCCCGCAGGCACCACCTCGGTCTCCTCCTCTCGCCTGGGCGCGCCGCCGAAGACGCGGATGGCTAGGATGGACAATTCATACATGCAGTACATGGGGACGGCCACCGCGAACATGGTCATGATATCCGCGTGGAAGGCCGCAATCACCGCGCTGAGCAAAATAGCCACCCGGCGGTTGCGCCGCAGGAAATCCAGATTGACCACCCCCACCCGGGCCAGGATGAGGAGGATCAGGGGCAGTTCGAAGATGACGCCGAAGAGCAGCAGCAGGCGGAGGCAGAAATTGATGAACTGGGTGATGTTGAGCATGGAGAAGAGAAGTTCGCTTTCATAGGCCAGAGAAAAGGAAATCACCAAGGGCCAGATCATGTTCAGGAAAAACAGGTCTCCTAAAATAAAGGCCAGGGTTCCGAGGGGCACAAAAAAATAGACATATTTCTTTTCGTGGGGATAGAGCGCGGGGGCGAAGAAGAGCCAGAGTTGATAGAGGATCACGGGGAAGGCCAGGCCCAACCCGGTGATCAGCGAGATCTTCATGTGCACGAAAAAGGGCTCCAGGGGAGCCATGTAATTGAGTTTGTGCGGCGTAACCTGGGGGAGCTTGGGTTCCAGTCCCAGACGCTTGGCGAGTGCGGGATATTTTTGGACGGTCCAGAGGGTAAGGGAGTATTGCCCTTTCTGAATCAAGGATGGCTCCATGAGAGGCTTCTGCATGAAGCGTTGCACCGTGGGAGCCAGGGGCCAGGCTGCGGCCATGCCGATGAACAGGGCGACGATAATGATGATCAGGCGCTTGCGCAGCTCCTGGAGATGGTCCAAAAAAGACATCTCGGTCAAAACTGAAGATCCTCCAACGCGGGCTCTCTATGGGCCTTTAAAAAGGTGAAGAGAGGCCAAAAAGCAATGCGGCACGTTTAATTGTAAAACATCGAGTAAATAAAGGCAATGCGGCAAAGGAAGCGTTGAAATCAGATGCTTTTGGGCGGAGGGAGGATTTTTGGAAAAATACTATGCGGGTTGGGAGGGGGTGTGGGGGGAGGGCAGGGACCTCAGGTCCCTGGCCCTCCCCCCACAAAACCATTCACGCCGGCGCGTCCAGTAATTCCCGGACCCGCTGGAGCAGCCCGTGGGCTTTAAAAGGTTTCTGTAGGAAAAATATCTCCTGATTAGGGGTGTCCTGCTGGAGTTTGGCGTGTTCTCCATAGCCCGTCATGAACAGGACTTTCAGGTCGGGATGCATGGGTTTGAGGCGTTCGGCCAATTCTTGGCCGCCCATGCCGGGCATGACCATGTCGGTGAGGACCAGGTGAATCGGTCCCTGGTGCCTGGAACTGAGTTTCAGGGCATCATTGCCGTGGCTGGCTTCCAAGACCGTAAACCCGTGACCCTGAAGGATGGTGCTGACCAGTTGCCGGACCCCGGCTTCATCCTCCACCAATAAGATCGTCTCCCGGCCCCGGTATTGTGACGTGGAATGGGGGAAGACCTGGGCGACCGGCTCCAGCGCGCTGCTGATGCGAGGTAGATAGACCTTAAAGGTGGCGCCTTTTTCGGGCTTACTGTGCACATAGATATGGCCGCCACTTTGTTTGACGATGCCATAGACCGTAGAAAGGCCCAAACCGGTGCCTTTACCGATTTCCTTGGTAGTAAAGAAGGGCTCGAAGATATGGGACTTGGTCTCCGGGTCCATGCCGCACCCGGTGTCGCTCATGGTGAGCATGACGTAAGGACCCGGTTCCACGTCCATGAGGCGGCGGGTCTGGGATTCCTTCAGGTCCACGTTGGCGGTGGCAATGCTCAACCTGCCGCCCCGGGGCATGGCATCCCGGGCATTAACCGCCAGGTTCAGGATCACCTGTTCGATCTGTCCCGGATCGGCCATGACCCGCCCCAGGTTGGGCTCCGAAGAGATAACCAGGTTGATATCCGAAGGCAGCAAGCGCTTAAGCATGTTGCCCATGCTCTCCACTGTCAGGTTCAGGTCCAGCACCTTGGGTTGCAGCACTTGCTTGCGGCTGAAGGCCAGGAGTTGCCGGGTCAGGGACGCGGCCCGGTCCCCCGCCTTGCGGATTTCAGCCACGTCTTTCCGCAACGGATTATCGTCATCCATGAAGTTGAGCACCAGCTCGCTGTAGCCGGTGATGGCGGTGAGGAGATTGTTGAAGTCATGGGCCAAGCCACCGGCCAGACGGCCTACCACTTCCATTTTCTGGGATTGGAGCAACTGCTCTTTGAGCTTTTTGCTTTCGGTGATATCCAGGTTCAGGGCCATGATTGCGTTGATTTGCCCATGCGCGTCATAAAGAGGGGCGGTGAAGACGCTGATGTCGATGGGGGAGCCGTCTTTTTTGCGGCGCCGCAACTCCCGGCCGTGCAGAGATTCCCCGGAGAGAACCTTTTTAAGCAGTTCTTTGGACTCCTCGGCTTTGTCCTTGGGCACCATGGGCAGCGGCCGGCCCAGGATTTCTCCTTCCGTCCAGCCGTACATGTGTTCCGCGGCCGGGTTCCACATTCGGACCTTCCCTTCGGCGTCCATAACCACGATGGCCAAAGGCGCGGCTTGAATCAGGGCCTGCAAGGTCTGATGGGCTTCCTGGAGAGCTTCCTCGCTCCGCTTGCGTTCACTGATATCCCGGTCGAAGGCCAAGATGTATTTATGATCCTCCAGTTCCATCAGGCCTGCATGGAATTCCACCGGGAATAGCGAGCCGTCTTTCCGCCGGTGGGCAATCTCTTCTTTGATCCATTCCCCGGCCAGGATGCGCGACATCCAGCGGCTAAACGGCTCCGGATTGGCCCCGGGGTCTAATGCGGCAATATTGAGGTCCAGAATCTCCACCACCGTGTAGCCGTGCATGGCCGCGGCCGCCTCGTTAGCGGCGACAATCTGTCCGGCCTTTTCCCCTGCCGCCTCCATAATCAAAATGGCGTCCGGAGCGCTTTCAAAGAGCATTTTGTAGCGCTTTTCGCTTTCCCGCAGCAGATCCTCAGCCTTTTTCCGGTCGGTGACGTTAATGCCGGTGCAGATGAGATACTCCACCTGGCCGTCTTTATCCGTTAAGGTGGTATAGGACCAGGAAATGAGACGGCGTTCTCCATCTTTGGTTACCAAAGTTTTTTGGGTTTCCGGGAAACGGCTGCTGCGGAGATTCTTAAATCGATCCCTGGCCTTTTCCTTCTCCTCGGGAACCACAAAATAATCCCAAAAATATTGTCCTTTTACCTCATTGAGGGTATATCCCGTGGTTTCTTCAAAGGCATGGTTGAGGCGGACAATGCGTCCCTGGGGGTCGAAAACCACCACCAGGGCGGCGACAGTATCAAACAGCGCGGCGATAAAGTCCCTCTCTTTTTGTAAAGAATCTTCCGCCTCCTTCCGGGCGGTGGTGTCCCGGATATATTCGATCACGCCCTTGATTTTACCGGTATCAGGGTTCAGGAGAGGAAACGAATGCAGCTCCAGCCAACCCATCGTTTCTCCTTGGGGTCCGGTCTTGGTGAGCAAACAGGTGTTGGCTTCGCCGGTCTCCAGGGTATGGCGGGCGGAACACACTTCACAAGGCTCACTCCGCCCGTAATAGGCTTCGTAACATTTCTTCCCCACCAGAGGCAGGGCGTGGGCATGCCACTTTTCCATGGTGGGGTTGACGCGCAGGATATTGTAATCCTGGTCCAGGACACAGAGGCCGTCCTGGATGCTGCTGAAGATGCCAGCCAGGAAAAGTTCACCGGCATTCTTCTCTTTCAGGCCTCGATGGTTGAAAAAGATATAAATAACGCCCAGGCCCATAGCCACCAGGAGGAGAACGATACGGTAGTAAGGATAGCAGATGGGATTCATGACGAAGAATGCATCCCATACAGAACCTTGGGGAAACGTCATGATCTCTCTGGCCGCGTCAACGGTCAAAGAAAGGAGGATTATGAAGATAACGACGAAAATAGTTTTGAACTTGCCGACGAACATCTGCTTTCCGCCCAGTTTTCAACTACTCTGCGTGAGAAACAAGGCTAACTAGTGAGGACAAGCAAATTGGTCTCTATTATCTTGAAATCGGCAATTCCTTAAGGAATCTAAAGAATTTTCCAAAACCGGCAGAACCGGCCCCAGGCCGCCAGTTTTGCTGATTTGCCGGCAATAACTCGGAACTCTGAAAAATTTTTTGGGGAAAAGATATGGGTTTAATAAAGGCGGCTTATTAATTTGCCGCGCCGATAAAGGGAGATGTGGCCGTCCTGGGAGACGCAAATGCCCAGGATGGAGGGCCCCCAAGCGGTGAATTCCCGGGTTACCTGGTGGCGGATGCCGCTGCCCAGATCGTCTTTTTCCGGGGAAAGGCTGACGCCGGTAGCCCTGAGACGGGCCCGGAACTGGCAAGCCTCCAGATGGTCGTTGAAGAGCAGCGCGCCGTCCGATTTGGCCAGGCCGGCAAGGTGGCGCAGCCAGCGTTCCTGGAGGGGCACGGGTTGCCCCAGCCGCACCTGGTTTTCAATGGGAGTGTCCGCAGCCTCCAGTTGCTCCCCGGTCAGACCCAGGAGGACGATGCTACCGTGGCCGGAGCGCCGTATCAGGGTCAATACGGTCTTCAGCCTGGAGACTTCCGCAACATGACTACCCGGGCAAACCTCTTTCGCCTGGCGCTCCAACTCCTGCCAGAAGATGTCCTGGAACAAGGGGATGTGGAGATGGCCGTGGCGATACTCCAGCACGGACAGGGGGATGCGGGGGCTTTGCCGTCCTTTGAGGGCCAACCAGAACCTGATATGTCCCCGGTGGGAGACTGTGGCCAGGGGCAGCACCGTGCGCCAGGACTTGGCCGTGATCAGTTGCTGGTGCGTCCCCTTGGTGATCTGCAACAGACCGATGATCCGGCCCCGATACAGCGCCAGGAAAGTGGTGCGGCCGTCCGCGTTGAGCAGAAATTGCTTGATGGACTGCACTCCTTCGTCCAGGGAGGTGTGATTGTCTTCATGATAGAGAAGCAGTCCGGGCCACCGCTGCTTATAGTATTCCAGGGGCCGGGCCGCGGAGAGGATAGCGAAGCCGGTGAACAGGCGCTCTCCTTCGATGGAGTAATAGAGCAATCTTTTAAACAGCCGCCAGGCCCGGATCACCGCTTCCTCCCGGAAGCTGCCGGGAAATTCGCACCGCCGCAAATCCGCAGCGCTGTGCAGCATGGAGCCGATATAAGGATTGTCCTGGGCGTCCAGTTTGATGGTGGCGCAGGGAGCCCATTCCAGGCTTTGTAGGTATCCGGCCACCACCTGTTCTTCCAGGGAGTAAGGAGTAAAGCCCGGAAAGTCTTGGCCGCCGCCGGGGGTTAGAGATAAATGGTGGAGCGCCAGGCGGCTGAAAAGGATGCTGAGAAAGCGGATGTGGAAGGGGGAGAGGAGAAAGGTGGTCTGAGGGGTGTGCAGCCAGAGGTCCAGCGGCGCCTCCCCCACCTCCAGACGAATTAGGTGGGACAGGCCTTCCATGTCCCGGATAGCCAGATTGGGGTAGATGCTTCCCTTGATTTCCACGGGCTGGCGCTGGAAATACATGGCAAAACAGGGGAATAGTTCCAACCCCCTGGCTTGCAGGGGCACCGCGTCCTGGGGATGGTCATCCCCCGCCATTACCTCGCAGGTGGTGACGTCATGGATCAGGCGCAAAACCTCCCCGGTGGTCACCAGGGCGCGGAGCCTTTCCGCAAAAGACGCCGGGGGCTGGGTTTGACCTTTGGCCATAGAGTTCCTTGGAGCTTGGGTGAAGATTTTGGGGGAGGGGAGGTAAAGCAATCAGTAATCAGTGATCAGTAAACAGTAAGAAAAGAAGGGTGATATGATTTGTTTTTATTGAATCACTGATCGATCATTGCTTCCTCTCGCTCCTCCTCGGATTAATTATAATATATGAACCTAATTTACCCTGGTAAAGAGGGTGAGGTCAAGGGCGGCTCAGGTTCCGGCAAAACACCGCCAGGTCCCGGCTGCCGCGATTAATTATCCCGGCGATTTCCGGCCAGTTAAGGGCAGTGAGTTCTTTGTCTATAAGCAGCCAGCGCCCGCCCACCATCACGTGGCGCACGTCCCCGGCCCGGGCGGCATAGACCAGGTGGGAGTAGGGGTCGAACAATGGGGTCAAATGGGCCTGGTTCAGGTCCAGCACCAGCAGGTCCGCGGCTTTGCCGGGAGTAAGAGTGCCGATGACCTCTTCCAGGCCCAGGACCCTGGCCCCTTCCCGGGTGGCCAGGGCCACGGTCTGGGCCGCGGGCAGAACGGTGGGGTCCTGGCGCCAGACCTTGTGGAGCCGGGCCGCCAAGCTCATCTCCCCAAACAGATCCAGGTCGTTGTTGGACGCGGCCCCGTCGGTCCCCAGGCCGACTATCACGCCTTGGGCCAGGAGCTCCGGAATGGGGGCCACCCCCGCGGCCAGCTTCAGGTTGCTCTCCGGGCAGTGGCTGACTTTTACCCCCCGCCGGGCCAGGAGTTCCAGGTCCCCGGGCGGCAGCCACACCCCGTGCACCGCCACCGTCAGTTCATCCAAAAGGCCCAGGCTTTCCAGGTAGGCCCCGGGGGTCAGCCCGGCTTTTTTCTGCAATTCCATCACTTCCTGGCGGGTTTCCGCCAGATGGATAAAGAAGGGCAGACGCCGCGCCCGGGTCAGGGCTTTAGCCTGTTGCATGGTTTCCGGGCCGCAGGTGTAAGGCGAATGGCAAAATAAGGTGGAAGTAATCAGGGCCGGGGAGGATTCGCTTCCCGACTCCATGAACTCCGTGGCCACTTTCAGGTTGTCCCGGGGATCGGGGATCCCCGGCGCGGGAAAGTCCACCACTCCCTGGGCCGCGACCGCGCGCAGGCCGGCTTTGGCCAGGGCCCGGCGGGCGTCGGCCTCATAGAAATAACTGTCCGCTACAGTGGTCACGCCCCCCCGTATGAGCTCCGCCGCGGCCAGGAGCGTCCCCCAATAAACCTTATCTCCATCCAGCCAGCCGAGTTCCGCGGGAAAGATGAATTCATTAAGCCATTTTTGCAGCGGCAGATCGTCGGCTAGGCCCCGGAACCAGACCATAGCCGCGTGGGTGTGGGTGTTCACCAACCCCGGCATCACCAGATTGCCTTGGGCGTCCAGGAGGTGACGCGCGGGGATAGGAGGGCCGGGAGATGCCGCGCTTCCCACCGCCGCGATTCTGCTGCCTTTAATGGCTACAAAGCCGTGGGGCAAGGGTGCGGCCCCAGGCTCCAGGGTGAGCACCAGGGCGTTGTGGATGAGGAGGTCCACTTCGCCGGAGGCAGAGGCGGCGGCAACGGGCGGGGAACTCAAGGGGCTATCCGGCAGGAGAGGGGCGGCGTTGAATCTTCCCGATATTTGTTCTTGATGGCCAGGATCAAATCATAGACGTTAAAGAACGCATCCGCCACCTCCGGGTCAAACTGCTTGCCCGCCTGTTCCCGGATAAAGGTCAGGGCCTCCTCCTCGGTAAAGGAATCCTTGTACACCCGTTTGGAAACCAGCGCGTCGTACACGTCCGCCAGGGCCACGATGCGGGCGGAGAGCGGTATTTCTTCTCCCTGTTTGCCCCGGCCCATTTCCAGGCGGTCCGCGAAGATGTCGGCGATTGCCCCGGGATAGCCGTGCCCATCCCACCTTTCGTGATGATTCAGGGCGATTTCCGCGCTCATGACATCCAGGTCGGAATGGGGATTTTCAAAAAGCCGGGCGCCATAAACGGTATGGTATTTCATAATGTTAAATTCATCCTGCTCCAATTCTTTCGGCTTCTTCAAGATCAGGTCGGAAATGGCGATTTTCCCTAGGTCGTGGAGCATGGCGGCGATGCGGATCAGGTCCCGGGTCTTCTTAATTTCCGGCTCGGGCACGCCCCGGCTCCGGGCCCATTGATGATAAATCTCCGCGGCATACGCCCCCACCCGGTTGGCATGGGCCCCGGTTTCCATGGGGTCCCGTAATTCGCACATCCTGATCATGCGCAGGATCATCTCCCGGGTCAGCATAGCCCGTTCCACCGCGGCCCCGGCGTTGTCCGCGAAATAGCCCAGGACCGCCTGGTCCCGGGCCGTGAAGGGGATGGGTTCCCCATCTTCCCCCAGGGCGTTAATGATCTGTAAGACTCCCACGATCTTATCCCGGCTGGTTTTCAAGGGCAGGGCCAGCAGCGACTTGGTGCGGTAGCCGGACGCATCGTCAAAGAAACGGTTAAAGGTATAGGGCTGGGACTTATTGATCTTATACACGTCATCGATAACCAAAGGTTGGCCCGTACAGGCCACATACCCGGCGATGGACCGGTGGTCCAGGGGCAGGGTATGGCTGGTGTACAGGTATTTGCTGCGGCCGGAGCTGAAGAGCTGGTCGTTATGGAGAAAGCTGAAATTCAGGGCGTTGTTGCCCACCAGGTAAATGGAGCCTGCGTCCGCGTGGGTCAGACGCCGGGAATGGGCCAGGACGGCGTCCAACAGGGCGTCCAGGTCCTTCAGATGATGCAGCTCCTCCATGACGCCCAGGAGCTTCTGTATATTGTCAGGTTCATGACTTCGGGTCAAGTCCCCGGCTCCCTGTTGCCACCGTGTTGAATGCAGCTATTCTGGCCCCTGGCCAACCTATAACCATTAAAAGTTGCTGACAGTTACATAACTTGGAACTCGGAACCTGGAACTATTTACTGATATCCACCGGCGCGCCGTTGCTTTCCTCCACGGCCCGGAGGAATTTGTGCCAGTTGATCTGCCCGGCCAGGCCCCGGTCGCTGACGCGCTTCACCGCGTATTTCAGCATGTTCGGGATTTTTTGGTAGATATCTTCGTGGACCTCCACATAAACGCGGCCTTTGAGGAAGCCGAATTTCACCGGCTCGTAGATGAGCTCCACCGGGGTGCCCACGGGGGTGATATCGAAAAGTTGTTCACTATCCTCGGGGTAGTGGCGGATGCAGCCGTGGCTCACCAGGCGGCCCACGCCCATGGGCGCATGGGTGCCGTGGAGGCCGTAATGGGACAGGCCCATCCAGCGGCTGCCCACCGGGTTTTCATCGCTGTGGGGCATAAAGGCCATGCCGTATTTGGCCTGGAGGCTCTTGGGGATGCGCCAGCCGGGGTTCACGGATTTGCTCTGCACCCGGAAGCGCTGGCCGATGGGGGTCTTGTAATCCAGCACGCCGATGCCGATGGGATAGGTGCGCACCTCGCCTTTTTCCGGAAGGAAGCGGTAGCCCCGCAATTCCGCGACGTTAATCAGGTAGCCGGGATAAGAGGAGCGGTCAGGGATGATCCATTGGCTGGGAATGTCGATGATCGTGTCCCAGGGGAGATAGAAGTGGTCGATGCTCCGGTGGTAGCGGGCCAATTCCCAGAAGCCCAGGTCGTATTGCCGGGCGATCTTGTACATGTTTTCATACCGCACAATGAGGTGCCTTTGAGGCTCCCCCACCACGGTGAGGGCCTCCGGGTCCAGGCCGGAGCCTTGCGGCAGGCGGTAGGGGAAAGGCCCCGCGGCCCAGGAGGAAGAAGCGACCAAGAGAACGCCTCCCACCAGGAAAACCCCGAGGATTCTTGTAAGTATTGACATCCTCTGCATTTTATATGAAAAAGAGAAGGAGAGAAAGGGAAAAGGGGTTGACAGGCGGGACTTTAAAAACCGAGCGGAAGGTTGCAAAAAACAGTGACGTGCTACCGCTCCCCCCTCACCCCAGCCCTCTCCCCCCGCCGGGAGGAGAGGGAGTTTCTCTTCGAATATTACTCGGAGCGAAAAAGCAACTACGTTCCCGTAGGGGCGGGTTTAAAACCCGCCCTACATCAAGGCTTGCTTATGCAATTAATTTGCTGCTCCCATTAATAATTAATTGGGATTATAAGAGGGCATTTCTTTTTCCCCTCTCCCCCAATGGGGGAGAGCGACTGTCTTTTTTGTCAAGCTGCAATAGGCAGCTGTGGGTTCCAGTGAGTACGATTTTTAAGCATGGCGTTAAGGATGACCAGGAGTTTGCGCATACAGGCGGTGAGAGCCACCTTTG